>Ga0228711_1008028_pt1 | contig 15002 bp, 10 predicted proteins | sample MedpolnodulmetaG_2_FD_177996 | JGI IMG/M metagenome (GOLD analysis project Ga0228711, IMG submission 177996) | Root nodule microbial communities from Medicago polymorpha collected in Santa Monica, California, United States - brown nodules | ecosystem: Host-associated > Plants > Roots > Nodule...
ATCCCTTGAGGTAAATTTAAATTTGGTTCCTTTTATACCCCATGATGATTCTTTTTACCCACGGTAAAAAGATTTTGGGAGTAAAAGGAAGCAAACCTAATTTTACCTCAAGGGATGATGTCTTTTTTCCCAACTCGACCGACCACTATTTCCCCCAAGAGCTACTACTATATACCTAAAGGGGTATAAAGAGCCTAGAGACTATAGAAGCAAAAAAGAAAAAGAGAAAAAGAGGGAGAGAGTGAGGAGGGGAGAAAGTGATATGGTGTGAGGAATTAGGGAAGTATGGAGGGGTATTTATAGGTGGGAATGGTAGTATAGGTTATAAACACCATTAATGTGGTAAAAAAACGTGTAAAATTTGGTAAAAAAAACGTGTTGATTGAATGTTGAAAAACTGACCACAGTTCAAAAAACGTTTGTTCTTCAGCTCTGACCACCAGCCAACGTGCGTGAGTTAACTCGCGCACATGCCAGTGGTGCGTGACTTAAGTCACACAGAGCTTATAACGTGCGTGAGTTAAGTCACACAGCGTGACTTAACTCACGCAGGGGTACAACAGGAAAACATGTTGGGCGCGAGTAAAAATTGCAGGGGGGAGAGCAAAAGTCAAGAAACAATTCATTTGATCTGGTCTTAATGACTTTGGCGGGGGTGTAGACATATGAAGGTACTTCGACGCACAAATCAGTAACGTGTTTAGCCTTAGGTAGGAGAATGGACAGAATACATACATTTGCATTGTGTTTGTGTTATGTTCTTGATAGGATGGGAATCCACATCAGAGTTAATATGGGTCCACTAGTAGAGCAAGTGGCTTATGAGCAAGGACTTGAGAAGGTTTACACTAGAAACAAGAAAGGGACTAATGACAAGAAGAAATGAGAGTGTCAATTACGCATGTTTTGTGATTAGCCTCCCAAATCAAGTTGGTTGTTTGTGTTGTATGTCTCTTGTCTTAAATCAATGTAAAATAACATCCCCATAATTTCTTAGTATTTTCTGACTCTACAAGTCTCTTTCTATAATAGATTATTATCTTTGAGGAGTCACCTGACACTTTATATCAATAAATATGTATGGATGATCGATGAGTTTAATTTCCAAATTTAAATAAACATAAAAATTAAGTTAAAGATGATTTATCACCTCAAAAACAAAAGTTAAAGATAATTTATGCTATCCATTTTAAGTACAAATTCTTTTAAGAAAAAAAAAAGTGATATCCAACTTGGACAAACACTTCTAAAGTCTTTATTGACAATTTATTTACTCTTGTTGCTTTATCCCTATGTGCAATCAAACGTGTCTTTTTTATTTCTTGTAACAAAAAATAAACTATATCAAACGTGTCTTCATGCAATAATACATGATGTACCAATTCCAAAAGCTCAAAAGGGACAAATGGCCTACCAAATATATTGTCCGACCAATTAAATACTCTCACATAATTAACCTATTTTGGTGAAATATTAGTCACATATGTGATATGAACAGCCTCATTTTTAGATTTTTTTAATGAGAAGCCTTTGATGAATAATTAGCACATTAAGAAAAAGTGGATCCTGTGATGATGACATGCAAAGGCTGTGGAAGTTTTAAGATTCCTTTTCAAATAATATTATACAGAAGTTCACATGAATTATGAGCAATGCTCACTTTCATTTGCATAATCTTATATATTTGCAAGTAAACGAGTTACGTGTGCAACAGGCAACTGCTTCGTCATTATATGGTGACTTAACTATTTTCTAAAATCAAATTTGTAGGGACCTATAATGTCAATGTAAAGTAGGTTAAATTTTCTATCAGCAAAGTTATCAATACATTATTGACGTGTATATATAAGGATTTAAAAGAATCAAATGTCTAAAAAATTCAGTTTTAAGTAATAATAATATTATCTGTATTATTTTGTCTTTATCTTGTCAAATATTACATGAATTAAATCAACACAAAAATGGCCAAAGGTTAAAAAATATTTCTTGGTAATTAGAATGGAATTTTTGTATGAATTTTAAAACAAAAGATTTGAAAGGAAAAAAGTTATAAACTAATGATGCGTGATTATTTTTGTTTATAGACAGAGTGAAAAAATATCATCTGAAAATTCACACTCACGAAAAGAGGAGACCAATCTCAAGTTTAAATTCATGTAATCAATTTTGATATTGCTAATTGAAATAGGTTTTACCACAATGATGCATGATTCAGTTTGCATGAGATACTTATTGTGTTAAGAAAGAAAAAAAAATGGTAATGAGCATTTTTAATAAGGGATGTTTTGCCTAATAGCATGAAGAGTTTATTAGCTACTCATATTGGAGAAGAAATAAAAAGAATTGATATTGAGAGGCAAGACTTCTACAATCATATTCTCTATTACAATAGAGATCGGAGCGAGTAGTGATCTGTGCACATATGAGACGCTTAAGCTAAATTTTAGTAGAAGTACCATTGAAGATGCTCTAAAGTAGAGTCAGTCCTAAAAAATTTGGTGCCCCAGACGAATCTATAAAATTGTACCTTTTAAGTATTCGTATGTCTTTCTTGCATTTTTTATTGCAAAAGATTTTTTCATAATTATGATATTCTCTAAAAATATATTTTCAATAGAATTAATCAAAACGAGTTAAAAATAATTTTATCTACATAATACTAACCAAGGTAGACAAGAACGAGTCCCGGCACGTAGGATCTTCCGCTCCTACGTGCTTCCCACACCCAACCCAATCGTGCCTCGACCTTGCTTTGGTTTGTTTTTGCCATGTTTGATGTCAGGAACGAGTTCCTGATGCAGGAACGTAAGAAAAACGAGTTGGGCTTGGCTTAATTGGTTTGGGCTACATGAACCGGGTCGGGTCAAAAGATAACCCGGTTTTCTATAAATAAATATTAAAAAACCCAAAAAATTTCATTTTTCTCTTTCTTCCTCACCCAAAACCTAAACGCGAACGGCGCTTCCTCACCTACAGCTAGCACAGAACGGCGGCAATGAATCTTCACCGGCCAATCGAACCTACGTAGAAACTCTTTCCTGACTACATTGGTACTAACTAATAAGTAAAACTAATAATCTTAATGCCCCTAAAAAATCGGTGTCATAGGCGGCCATCTCTCTCGCTCATGTTCAGGGCCACCCTTCCTCTAAAGATATTGGTCAGTGAATCCATAAAAGAAAAAATTATTTTGAGAATACAATACAGCAACACTGTTTTCTTATACAAATTTACCATACTGTTTACCTTAATAAATACGTCAAGGCCACTTAATTATCAGCATTATTCAAAAGGAAAACCACAAAAAGGAACTGATTTGATTCTTGTTTTCTAAAAAAATAATGAATGTAGACCACCCATTTATAAATGCTTATGTCCTTTTCAATTGTAATTAAAGGCGACCTTAAAGAAAATTAATGGCATCTGTGTAGTCAGCCATTGATCCATCTCTATACTCCAGCATGATATGAAACTCATGAGATTTTATATTATATTTGCTGAGTCAAAAGTGTAGATAATCATGGCCATTGGTTGATATGCTTTTTTGTGATCCAACGATAGTTGACACATATCATGATATTCACTAGTAGTTGCAGCATCGTGTGTCATGGTAGTGGAATCTATTCCTCCTCCTAGTCATTACATCATCATAATAGTAAAAGTCTTCTTAGGAATCTTATAACATTTCTTTACAAATGCAAACCAACAACCAACCACACAAAATTTCTTATGAGTTGCACCAAAATATCAATGAAATGATGCAATCAAGGGATGAAAATAACATCAATTTAGTCACATAAAGCAGCCATATTAATTTTTACAATTTTCTCTTTTTTTTTGGTGATGATTTTTGCAAATTTCTCTATTAAGATAAATTTATACTTCTAAATTAAATATGTTCACTATTTTTTGCAAATTTCTTTAACTTATAGTCCCCCAAAAGTTTTCCATCACAATTTTTTGTCTCTCATTTTAAGTCAATTGTGTAGCCTTCATATTTTTGGGTAAAATTTTACATAAATGTTTAGAATATTACAAGAATCTCTCCAAAAAAATTGAATTTTTTAACATTACATGAATTAAATATGAATTTTTATATTTTTGGTGCTTAAAAAATCATATTTAATTCATATTTTTTTCGGAGTGATTGTTAATATTCTACACATTTATGTAAAATTTCATTAAAAAGTATAAAGGCTACACATATGTTGACTTAAAAGTATGCATCAAAAGTGGTAATTTAAATTTTTTTAGGGATAAAGTTGAAGAAATTTTTAGGGCAATTAAAATAACAAATTGATATATTTATAGGGACCAAAAATATATTTAACCCTGTTATTAATAGCATCAACACTAATGACATTTTTACAATTGTGCAAGTGAGATTTGAGATAAGAGGGACGATATATATATTGCTTAATTTTTTTGATCCTAAAAAGAACACTTTTGATCCTAATATATTGTTTAATTTATTCATCAACAATATTACTTGTTTTATCATTATGTAATTGTGCCTATAAGAGCCCAATATTGTTTTTCCTTAAAAAATAAAATAAAAAGCCAAATATTGTTTTAAAATACCATTAATACAAGTGGTTTGTCTTAAGTCGATAATAAACAATGAATCATTTCTTTAGGAGAATCCGAGTTCGAATTCTCACTTGAATAATCATTGACTAAACTTTACTTATTTTTTAACCATTTTTTTTAGATAAACAAAGTGACAAATAACCATACGCACACATAAGTGGAGAAGTTGGGATTTGAACCCCGATCAGAGCGTCAAACCTAATAATTTTAGCATTTTTGTTAGTTGAGTTAGGCTTATAGACACTTCCCAACCAAATTACTGGATTTGGGACAAAAAATTGTTGCAATGGTTCATTAATATTCCTTCTTCTTTTTTTTGTTAAATAACTCTTTTGACAATATAAATATAACGAAATTCGTTTTTAGTCCTCATACCTATTTTTTAATCCTGCAAAATAAAAACAATTTTTCGTCCCTAATTTAATAACTAAAAACATGTAGTTTCATATTTGTAGAGATTAAAAGCGAAATTCGTTATATTTGTAGGACCAAAAACTTACTAAAAAAAATACATAATATTCCACTGTATTTGTACGGTTGTACCTAAGTATTTGTCTAGAAATTTATTCAAAGTCTTGCCTGAAAAGTATATATTCAAAGTCTTTGTGCGTGATGAAGGCTCTTCATTCTCCATTATTATCGTGTACAAGAAATAAACTAACAAAGCTTCACAGTAGTTAAACTACCACAAAAAACAAACTATTATTTTTATCAAAACATCTATTTATTTATAGTTGATAAAAAAATATAAAAAAAACAGAATCCATTCATCCACCACTGATATATATCTTTTGCAGAAGTAGTTAGTTAGAATCTAAGAATCTCAGTTTCTTCAACCAAAGCATATATGATAATATGATTCTGTCCCACAAACATACCCTTTGAGCAAGTGATCATGTTCATGGCCCATATGTGGTACCTTACCTACCTCATATGGTACAGACAAACAAACCAACCAACCAAGCAACTTTGTCCTTAGGAGAACTTACAAATCCTAATATCTAGGAGTTTCTGTCTTTTTTCTTTTTCTTTTTTCAGGATCCTCATGCTACCATGTCAAAGTTTCATTTGATATATGTTATATGGTTAGTCTTGTCTATGAGATTTTGTATAGTTGAGGTTTCTGCTTCATGTTGTCCACATCAGTTTTTTCGACAAAGCAATCGACGATTTGAGCAGAAAACTGATAGGTTTTGGAAGTTTAGTGAAGTAGATGGTAGATGGATTGAAGTGAAACTACCATGTGATTTAGTACCTTGTGTTAATAGTGAAGGTAGTAAAATGGAAGAAAGATTGGAAGAAGAAAATGAATTGGATGAGAAAAAGATGAGTTTGGATATGGTTTTGCCTTTGAGAAAGAGAATTTCATTGACAAAAATGTCCGAGACTTCTGTGTGGATCATTGGTGAAAGTGGTTGTATCTATGAAAGGTTTTGGAATGGACTTGAATGGGTGATTGCTCCTCATGATTTACCTTTATCACAAGGACATGCAGTTGCAGTTTTTATCATTTCTCAGAAAATTCTTGCTCTATCTGAATCTGGAAATCTTTATCAGGTTACAACTATATTACTTCTCTTAATATTAGCTTGGTGAATCTGCATGTCATTTAAATCAAAGTCACTGTTATAATTTGGGGCCTATTTGATGTTATTTTATCTTTTGTTATAGAAATAGCTTATACATAAGCTTATGCAATTGTAATAAGCCTTTAATTAATCTGAGCAGGGATCTGCAAGTTACTGGAACCACAGAAGTACCTTTGTCCGTCACATTGACTATTTATTATGTTTTTTGTTTTGCAGATGCATGTGCAAATTGGTGAAACCTCACATCCAGTTTGGATTGAATTCACACATACACTCGATCAAATCACAGATTCTGATCCAGTACTTATAAAGTCTGGTGTTGTGACAGATGATAGGAAGTGAGTATACAATTAAAATTAGTTTGAGATTCAGGGGTGTTTTGGTACACGACTTAGTGTATGTTTGGATTGGTCGTAAATTTGACAGTATCATAGTGTGCCGCTATTATTTTAGAAAAAATAGACTTTTGAGCTTCAACAGAATCACACTGTCAATGTGATTTCGTTAAACTCACCATCATGCTATATGCACATAGATAAGTGCTTATTCGAAAGTGGTTATCGTATACGAGTTCATATCATAAGCTCTTAAATTCAATAACTTATTTGCCTTTAGATGTGTATGTTATAAAGGTATTTGTCTTCTCTAGAATTGTTTCACGTCAAAAATAAAATTTGAGGTCTATATAAGCTGTTTTCACAAATTATCTTAGGAAGTTTATTAAAAGAAATCGGAAACAGCTTATGAATGTAGTATGACTCTATGAGACATAACCTATAAGTTCTTCCAAACACGTATATTTGAATTACATCATCGCTGAAACCTGTTGATCTCTCTTGATGCCTAGTTTTTGTTGTCGATTTATCACAGGAGAGGTTATTTCTGTACAAAGAAAGGAACACTGATAGAGCTTGCAGAGGTTGAGCCTCCAAGGTAAAATTCAAGTTTTGAAGCAGATATTTGTAAATATAAGTTTGATGTTAAGAAAATATTGCTAATCCAGGCCCTATTTTGCCATACATATAGAACAGATGGATAAATCATGGCCAACCAGGTGGAGCAAATGTAGCAGCAATAGCTGATGTTGCCTCTACACGAGAAGTAGTATACACCATAAGGTTTAAACTTCTGTGTTGTCATTAATATGCCACATTATTCTTCACCTTTTTGGATACTAACAACTATAACTGATGAATGATGTGATGAATATAGTTCTGCCGGAGATCTTTATGAATATAATAGTAAATCAAAACCATCATGGAAAAGGCACATATGGCAAGAAAAAAAGGCGCAAATTTCATCTTTGATACCATCTAAGGGATGCACTTTACATGGATTAAGTGCTGATCATTCTGAATCTTTGTTTCTTTTAACCAAGGTACACTAAAACCATGATATCAAATAGGAAACGTTTCATGACAAAATGAACTTTGTAAATCACTAGTGTCTTTAGCATGTGTGACTTGGCATAATGTAGAATTCCATATTAATTAGGTGATTCAAGAATTTATTCATATAAGTCTCGAACACCATTTTTCTAAAATATTTGATGATTATATAGGAAGGCACTTTAGTGGAAAGAAGATTACATCAAAGGAAGTGGAAATGGGTGGTCCATGGAAATCCACCACATCAAAATTTGACATCTATTACACCATCTTTGAGAGATGAATCTAGTGAAACTTCCATTTCTTTATTCTTCACTACTTCAGTTGGATCTGTTTTTGAGTATCAAATTCCAAAACAATTAGGTCAGTTAACTTATTATGGATAATGTATTTAGCTTTATCCATGACAGATACATACATCTTGTGATGATATAAAAACCTTGCTTTAACTTCATATAAACTTCAAAATTAGGGAATTTCAGCCTTGTTCTTTATCAATCAATATCAAAAAGTTGTTTGTGAGACTCTCCATTAGACACTATGGCCCGGTTTGTTTGAAAAAATTAATTAAGCGTTTATGTATAACTTATTTCTATAATTCATAAGTTATCATGGAGAGCTTATGGAAATAAGTTGAAAACAACATATGGACATGTCATAAGCTGTTTCCATAAGCTCTCCGAAATAGTGTCACAGGTGCGTAGGTCGATAGGTAAGTTCAAATAAGCCAATCCAAGCGGACTCTATATCTATATATGTTATGATATTCATATGAATAACACCATACTTGATATTTCCTACTCACAAAAACAGCTTGTCTTTACGTCATACACTCTCTCCTTAAAAGCCATACATGCGAAATGAAATGCTAACAGTAATAAGACAGAAAACTATCTCTATATAATTCAAATTATTCATGACATTGAATTATCACATGAACACAGGTACTTCTCCAAATAATCAATTTCCAGTAGGAGAGTGGAAAAGTCATCAGCACCCCTTACATGCAAAAGCAGCAAGAGGTAAACCAGGGTTACCATTACAAATTGGAAGGATACTCTTTGCACTAGATGATGGTAGACTTGCAGAATTACATCTATCAGGAATAGGTGGTGAGAGTGCAGGACCATCTCTACCACAAAACTTTAGAAGGAAAACATCATCAATGACTAAATATGTTTGGTCCATATTAGATGCACCAGCTAGTGAAGGATGGAATGCAGAATATTGCACAGACGAGCGCGGACCGCGAAACTGTATGACAGGTATAAAAGATGAGTCAAAGGATTCAGGAATAACAAGTTCAGTAACAGGTAGAAGAAAACAAAGCCAAGAACATCATTATTACTTATCTCTAGGAAAAGGTGGTGAACTGATTGGTCCTTCAGAAGAAGAATTCAATCTTCCTGATGATTGGATAAGTAGTAATTTTCGCCTGCGATTGATGTTTGAAGGAAAGTCATTTTTCTTGGTGACAAGTGATGGTTTGATTTTTGAACATGTTTGTATTGAGAGTGTGTGGATATGGCTGAAACATGAAAGTTCTACAGCTATGAATGGTATAGTAGGGAACTATAATGGTAGTTTATTCATGGTTGATATTTTTGGGAGTGTGCTTCTTAGAGAATGGAGTGGTAATGAGATAGCATGGAAGAATTGTTCTGATATGAGAAAAGGAAGAAATGCTGTTGTTGGAGGTCAACCATGGGATAGATTGCCAGGTGTAGCAAGGAAAAGGGTTACCACTGAAGATTCACTCTTCTTTGTGAGCAAAAATGGAAGATTATTGCAGTTCACGGTAGGTATAAAGACACGAGATGACAAATACTTGCAATGCAAGTTATCTACTTCTTAATTGCTTAGAATACTAAGCACTGACACAGATATGGACACCGGACACGACTGACACGTAGAGACCGTACACGACACTAAAATTGTGAAGGACTAACTCTTAAGAACTGTTAGTTAAAGAAAGACATATAAATGGCATTTCTACTCCTAAACAGATGATGATAACACTATCTTGAATTCTGCAATTAGTAGTTGACTTGGTTTTCCTAAATCTTATCACATTAGAGCTCAAAGCATTCAGTATAAATAAATAAACGAAGGCTTAAATCTGTTACAAATCCCTCTAAAGACAGACCTTCCAGTTTTAGTCCCTCCAAAAAGAAATTGTTTAGATCCTTCACATTTACAAAACAGACATTTTTAGTTTCTGCCGTCATTCTTCATTTGTTTGATGCTAACATGTCTAATAGATATGTCACCAATGCCACATCATGTGACGTGCATTTCTACTAGACATGTTAGCACCAAACAAATGTAAACTAACAGCAGAGACTAAAAGAATAATTTGGGGGACTAAAACTCAAATGACCTTTATTCATATTTATGGAAATGGAAATTTATAAATGTTTAAATGTTGTACCAAGGTTTACATGAGGAAATTCAAATGGAAGGATTGCAAAAATCCTCCAAATGTGAAAGTTGCAAACATAGTTGATCAGGAGCTATTCAGGGAGAATATAATCTTCGTTACCGGAAGAAACGGACGCCTATACCAATACAACAAAGTGAATGATTTGTGGCATGAACATTACCAATCTCAGCATTTGATTCTATCAAATTTTCCTGGAACAGTTATAAGACCATTGTCAAAATCACTAACAGGCTCAATCTTCATGTTTTCAAGAGATGGTGGCCTTGTTGAGTACAATTGGAATACATGGAATGAATGGAATTGGATAGAACATGGAACACCTTATAAAGGTGTAACATTAGTTGGTTCACCTGGTCCTAGCTTTGAAGGGAATCAATTACTTTTGATTGGTTCAGATGGAAAAGTGTACCTTAGATATATGGATAAAAATGCATGGAAATGGAAGGATTGTGGTTTCCCTTCTGTAGGAGATAACAATATTGATGCAGATAGAGAAGAAGAATTCAATGATGAAGATGACTCAATCTTTAAATGTGATCCTAAGGTAAGTATTGGTCTACACTCTACACTTGCTGGTTGATTAAAATTTACATATGCTTTTAAACATGAAAAATAAGGGTAAAATATGTTTTTATTCTTTCTAATTATCTCAAACTTTGTTTTTAGTCTCTGTATTCACTTTCAGTCTTTATAAATTACAAAACTGCATATGTTTAGTCCCGGTTAGGGACTAAAGCGTGTAGTCTTGTAATTTGTAATGATTAAAAAATGATACAGAGACTAAAAATGAAATAAATTAAATTTTATAAGGATTAAATAAATATATTTAACCTTTAAAGTAATGGCATGTAAATGATATTGAATCTTATACAACACAGGTGAGATCTACAAGACCAATTCCATTTTCTGATGATTCTGCTATATTTGAACTTAGAGATGGCAGGGTAAGACTAAAAACCTTAGTTCACTGTTATTTTCCAATTATCTGATAGAAAATCATAATATAATATAACCATGTTATATATTCCATAATGTTATAAGAAATCAATATGTGGAAGAAAATTTGCTAATGCTCTTTTAAAATTTCTTTGTTTCTAACATCTTTACTGGTGGCAGTTGGCAGAAATACAACTTGTAGGGGACAAAGAATGGGTTTGGTCAAGGATCATTGGCACTCCAAATAGTTTATGCTTACAAAATTATTGGATTACAGTGGCATCATCATCATCATCATCATGAAATTGTTGACAATATCCTATAAGAGAATGACCAGCCAAAAAACTTGATGACTTGATGTACAGTTTAGACAGGAGGCTAGTGACCTTATTATGCTAACAAAGATGTAAAAATGTAAGAGAAGGTTGAAGCAATAGTTTATAGCTGTGGAGTTCAGACACGACACGGACACAGACACGTCAACATGATACGTATCCGACACGGAGACATGCCTAATCCAAGAGTATCGTGCTTCATAGGGTTATAGCAACAAAGTTATGAATAAGAGTATGTCCTCTTCATAACCATAATAAAGAAATTTTATGAATTTCATACGTAGAAATTGATCCTCTAAAAAAAGAGTACAAATTGATAGTGTAAATAAGGTTTATATAGATGTCTAATAGTAATTATAACTTATGTTATATCACAACATTACTTTATAAACTTGTTTACACCGTGGTTAAAGGTATACTTCATCCGAGATTTGTATGAAAGTATACTTTTAGACAACTGATTTAAAACTTCACCCTTCATGTCTAATATGTCCGAAGCATACTTCATGAGCCCCAACACCTAATGGACGATTCTCACGATCCCATATTGAATTGATTTGAAAGTGGTCATTAGCCAATATGTAAATCATTTCTTTGAAAAACTATCAAAAGTAAACTCCTTGTTAATGAAGTACGGAAAAAGTAAAAAGTATGGGAGAAATTATTTGCTCGGACACAACCTTAAATGATAAATATTTGGACACACGTGAAAAAAATTAATATAGAAAATGATTAAATGATATGACTAAATTATTTCTTTTTTTTTCATTTGTGTGTATGTGCCCAAATATTTTTCATTTGGTGTTGTGGTCAAGTAAGACTTGCTCTAAGCATGGCATGATGGTTCTTCATGATTGTCAGAGATAGGGGTGTTTACGGGTTTGAGTGACTCGTTCTGCTCAATGATTAAAATCCAACATAGTTATCACCTTCCATAGTGTGATGAATCCTAATCATTAAACCATGTTGAAGAACATCTTTAATATCTTGGATCAAAGTTGCATATCTATTGTGAAAAGTGGGTGTTGACTCATTGGTGAGGCTCGTGTAGAGCAAGGAGAGACCATCTCTCTAGCCAATGCAAGACCTCGAAGAATGGTGAGAAGTTCGACATGGAGATTCTCATATGAGTCTCTGTAACAAAAAAGCCATAAATTCAATCATATACTACCTATGTCTCTTATTGTAGGACCCTTTTAGAAAAAACACGGGTTTTAAGAAAGTTGATTATTGTGTTAAATTTGTTGACAAATAATATTTCTTTCCATGTTTGCCCTTCTAATAATTGAAATCACAGTTCATTATTTTCCTATATTAATTACCCACTACTACTTGAATAATGCACCAAATTAATTTATCACTAGACTCTTGACCCGTGCTATCGCACGGGTCTTACCGAGAGGAATCTTACCGAGAGGAAGTTAAACGAATAAGTCGTAACAATGTAAACATATATAGTTAATAGAAGTTTTAACAAAATTTAAAAATATGTTCTCTTCTACGACAACAATAGCAACAAAATGAAATGGTAGCATACATAAAAAAAAAAAGGTTTGAACTTTAGGGGGGTGTGTTGGATTAGGATTTTAAAGGACAATTTTTGCATAAAAAAGTCTCAAAGATTTTAAAAGATTTTGTAGGATTTGAATGACTTTCATGATTTTAACAGACTATCAGGATTTTCAATTTGGATTTCAATGGATTTACATCATAAGATTTTAAAGGATTTTATGGATTTATAAGATTTTATGAATTTTAAGGACTCATTGAAAAGAAATGATTACAACACACTCTCTATCATAATATTTTCAATGCATACTCTTATTTTTTATTTTATTTTTATGAGAGATAGAGAGAGGGGGAAGAGAGGATGGAGAGAAGGGAGAAAAGAGAGGGAGAAGAGAGAGATAGATAGAGAGAGAGAGGAAGAGAAAAGGGAGAGAGAGAGAGAACGGAGAAAAGAGAGAAGGGAGGAGAGAGAGAGAGAGAGAGAGAGAGGAAGGAGAAAAGAGATGAGAGAGAAGGGAGAAGAGAGAAAGAATAAGGGATAAGAAAGAGATAGTAAACTTTTAAAGAAAAACAATCCCAAGAAATCTTATGTTTTTATGGAAGACTTTTTCTTGTTAAAGTTTCACTAGAAAATCCCACAAAATCCATCAAAATCTAATTTATTAAACAATCCTTTGAATAATTTTGAATACCATGAGACTTTTTTTAAGTGATGAAAAGTCTTGATTGAATACCTCAAGACTTTTTTAAAATGACAAAAAATCTTGATTGAATACCACAAGACTTTTTTTAAATTGCAAAAAGTCTTGATTGAATACCACAAAACTTTTTTTAAATTGCAAAAAGTCTTGATTGAATATCACAAGACTTTTTTTAAATTGCAAAAAGTCTTGATTGAATACCACAAGACTTTTTCATAATTAAAAAGTTTTTTAAAATCCCTTAGAATCTTAATCCAATACATCCCCCTTAATTTTTCATAACAATAATTAAAAATAAAACATAATTAATAGGTAGAATTATTTCAAACGGTGACAAAAAGACAAATTTTACAAAGACCTTAAGTCAATAGAATACTAGTTTTGTATTCTTGTAAAACTTGAGATACGGTTGCTTGACGGTACGGCTACGATACGTTGTCAAACTCCAATGGTAGAAAAACTTTGACAAAATGGTTTGCTTGTCCGACTCTCTTAACATAATATCAAATCTTGTTTTGTGCTTAGCGAGAGATTTCTATTTGACTTAAAACTCTTCTTTGGGGAGCGGTGACAATGAGGACCCCCATTCTCTATGGTAAGATAGGATTAATAATGACTTATGTCGTTTAACGAGTAGTTATACTAGTCTACGTGTTAAAATTTTAAAATAGTTTCTGATTTTGTACTTTTATTAATCGAAATAGTCTTTGTATAAAAATGTTTCATCAATACTATCGTATTTAAAAATATTAACTTGTTGTCGAATCAATCCTTATAAGAAAAGAGTTAATGTCAACCTTGAGAAACTATTTTAAGGTTAGAGGTTATTTTGACTAACGAAATGCAGAATCAAAAATTATTTTGAAATGTTGATACATTTGTGACTATTCATTATATATTCAGGGATCAAAATGACTATTACCCCCAATAATATACTTCATTCTCAAATACATGTCGTATTTTGACAATAACTTATTTTGATAATATTTTTTTCATTAATATATAAATAGAAATGTTAACATATAAAATGTTCGATTTATCTCAATGAAAATTTTCAAAATATCAAATTTTTAAATTTTTTAGTATGGATGATTAAGATAAGGTCTTCCTAATGAGTGACTCCGGGACATATTTTAAGGATTCCTATGATCTCATATATATTAATAGTCCAAGTTGTATATTAGCATGCGTGAAGCACTTGACAATGACGATATTTATGAACAAAGGGAATAGTTCATATGGTCTTGTATATAAGTAAAAAGTTAAATGTATTTGATCCAAAATTTAAATTAAATACATTTGATTTTATGTTTATATATGAGATTGGAGGGAGTAATTGGTGGCGAATTGCACATAATTTATATTTTTTTTTATTTCTTTTCTTATTTTATTTATCTACCTTTATTTATTGTCTATTTCTAAAAAAAGATAAATACAAATGATAGATTAATAATAATATGATCTATTTCAACAAGTGGATAGCATTAATGTGTCATATTAATCTTTCACTT
>Ga0228711_1008031_pt1 | contig 15000 bp, 10 predicted proteins | sample MedpolnodulmetaG_2_FD_177996 | JGI IMG/M metagenome (GOLD analysis project Ga0228711, IMG submission 177996) | Root nodule microbial communities from Medicago polymorpha collected in Santa Monica, California, United States - brown nodules | ecosystem: Host-associated > Plants > Roots > Nodule...
CGAAGGAATTTTTTATGGTAATAATAATGATGTGAAGCTTGTTGGATATACAGATAGTGATTGGGCAGGAGATATAGAAAAGAGAAAAAGCACGTCAGGGTATGCGTTTCATCTGGGAACCGGTGCAATATCATGGTCTTCGAAGAAACAACCTGTGGTCGCTCTTTCAACAGTTGAAGCAGAATATATAGCAACAACCAGTTGTGCTACTCAAACAGTGTGGCTGAGAAGGAGTTTAGAAGTGATGCATCATAAGCAGAACAGTCCTACAGAGATATACTGTGATAACAAGTCAGCAATTGCACTATCTAAAAATCCAGTTTTTCACGGGCGGTCCAAGCATATTGATATCCGGTTTCACAAGATAAGAGAGTTGATTGCTGTGAAAGAAGTGGTGATCGAGTATTGTCCTACGGAAGAGCAAATTGCAGATATTTTTACAAAGCCATTGAAGATTGAGTCATTTTACAAATTGAAGAAAATGCTTGGAATGATGAAAGCTTGATTTAAGGGAGGCAATGTTAGAAATTAAATCAAGAAGTATTTAGAAGAGTGTAGAAGCTTGACATTACTCTTAGTTATTAAGTAAATCTATTAGACCAAACTAATGGTAGTAGCACCGCCTTATCAATTAGCAGCACCGCCTCTAATACTTAGCTATTAGTAACTTACTTGTCCATTAAGTTTACTTAGCAATTAAGAGTTGTATAAAGAGCAACACGTGGATACTAGTTGTCTTATGGTTGTATAATTACTTGGAAGTTAAGTATGCTTAGCCATGAATAATCTTAGTATTTTGCCTATAAAAGGTCATCCTTGTACCATTGTAATATATCAAGTTTTATGAATGAAATATAGTGTTGAAGAGAAATTTTCTCCTCTGTTCACTCCCTATCAAGTGTGTTTGTGTTATTTGTTTATGTCCCACTGATATCAGAAAGGAATTGAAGTTAGATTATGTATTCAACTTTTACATAATGAATATTGTTGGTGAAAAACTAGTGACTTGTGAAAAAGAATTCTAACTACAAGTGTTGAGTAAGCACAATTGTAAGAGCACCTGAAATGGTGATCTCTGCAAATTGTTATTTTGTGGGTCCCATTGTAACATATCATTTTGAAGCAACTCATTTATTTAAAATTCTAACGGTGAACTCTAAATAATTCATATTGGATCTCACAACTTTACCTTATATATTAATATTATATTCATATTTAATGTTAACACAATTTAAAATATCAACTTAATTATTTTAAATTAATATTATCAGGAAAATAAAATAAAAATAAAATAAAATATAAATATTTATGATAGAAATGGAGTGTGATATTTTTATGTTGTAACTTTTCATGAAAAAATGTTAAAAGATGTATATATACGCTCCAAGCTTTCATAATTATAATGGTAGCAAATATTAAGTCAAAAAAGAAAAGAGGGAGAGATATTGTTTTTTTAATCAAAGCTTCATCAAAGTGTCGTGCGTTTATAAAGCAACGGTTGCCCCAAACTGGTGGACTGAACGCATGTTTCGTTACTCCACGTTGGCGGACAGGATTGAAATACTACCGCTGGAGTTGCTCTAACAAACTAACTATAAGAACCTAACAATTTCCTAACTGCATTAACTAAGTCAACAACAATTGTGCTAAGATGACCATGTTTAACCCATTTAAAAAAAAAGTTGACTATGTTTCAGAGCTAAGTACATTTTCCTAAAAATCAATGTTTTAAAAACCGGAATAAAGAACATGGGAAATGCTTCTTATAACGAAACGTTTCCTCCCGTATGCATCACGACAGGGTTGTATTGTGTAACTGCATCTTTATTGGACCCTCCTATTTTTTAACCAACAATCCATGTTGTCTGCCAAAGGAGATCTAAGCGTGCAACATCTTCATGAAATTGCTCGCTATAATTTTTTCGCTTGAAATTGCACTGCTGAAAAAACATATACAAGTGAAACTTTTGAATCGTAATTCAATCGATTTAATTGTGGTTAAACTAAATGACAAATAAATAAATAACTTGTAAAAATGAATGAATTTACACCCATGATTCATGGGAAAGGTTTTCGTTGATGAGCCATCGTGGAAAATGGAAACTAATAACTATTCTTTATTCATTCCTTCAGAGATGAAGAGTGTAGGTCTTCAACCTTAAAAACCTATAGCTGCTGTGATTTGAGATGAAGAAAGCAATGGTGACAAAGAAATGGATGTAGCTTTTCATCCAGTTGGTTTTGAACCATGAGAATTTACTATGTGATACCTTCTTAAAAGAAGTCATCTCTTTGCAACTTGCAAGAGTTCTATGGGATTGTGTTTGTTGGTGGATTTTGTTATGCTGATCAGCTTGATTCTGCAATTGCGGTTGTAGAAAGCAATTTAAAACCATGGGTTCAACAACCCTCTTTCGACACTATTTCAGAAGTGGCCTATAACCTAGTGTTGTCAAATAGCAGCTATAGCATAATCAAATTTGAAAAAACTGCTATTGTTTAGCGATATGCAATTTAGTACAAAGTATTGTAAAATGTCAGCTACACAAAACACTATAGCATAGCAAAATAGTCGGCCCTAGTTTTCTAATGATAGAAACTCCAACTTGTCTCTAAACTTTCTTTCTCCTTCGTTCATCGAGGAGGGGTGGTTTTAGGTCATTTTTTGACCTAGAATCACCCCTCTACATCTTTTTTCCCCTTTTCTTTCAATCTAAATAAGTGGTTTTCACATCTATCAAGTTTTTCGTTTTGTGTTTTTTGTGATTTCGTCGTCTAAGTGCGGCGTTGTGTTATTCGTTGTCTTGTGCGGCGTTTGATTTCGCGTCTTGTCGTGGTGTTTGTTCAGTTACTATTGAAAGATCTACATCAATCAATTACAAATTCAACCAATGATTTGGACGTCAACGTTGCAGATCCGGAAGCATGGGTATTCCGGTGACTTAGGTTTTATCATATTATTTGTAGGCATTTTGCCGTTGTATGCTATTAACTTGAATGCTGTGAGTTTGTTCGCAGATTCACCCTTTACGTTTTTAGCGATGTTTGTATCTGATGTACCCTATTAATTTGAATGAATGAATTTTATCAAAAAAAAAAAAAAACACTATAGCATACCGAAATTTGATCGAACCTTTATTTCATATTTCAGCTATGAAATTCCATGATCATCTCTTATTAAATCATTCAATAAAAGATAGTAAGTTCTCAAGTTTATTTCACCTATGAAATGATTTTCGACCCTTTTATTATGTGATTTGTAACAATTTATACAATAAATATAATGTTATTCTTACTATTGCTATTTCATTTACACCGTTAAAAAAATATTTAATTTACAAAAATTTAATCATTTCAGGCGTATTTTATTGATATTCTATATGGTGATATTAAGGTCATGCACTTTTTTTTAAGAAACTAAATTAGTAAATTAGAATCGGAGAGAATCGAGCCTGAAATTTTAAGAATGAACACACTCTCATGTTCCAATACCACCAAACTAACGCAAGTGGGTTAAGTTCATACACTCTTAATATCATTTCAAGTGAGAATGAAGTGAAAATGTGAAATGGATAGGTATGTTTGATTTTAACATAACATTTATATTTTAAATTTTAATGACAAAAATGACATTGTTTTGATTTTATATTTTTTTATTTTTTTTAGAGGAGTTTTGATTTTATTTTCTGTTTTCATAGTTCTGTAAAGAAAAAATAAAGATAAATTTTTATTGTTTATTCAACACAAAAACTTAGAAAACAAGAAACAAAGTATAACTGAAGTGACCTTTTGCATGATTAAAACAAAAAATGGAAACATAAACCAAATAGACCTTAATTTTGTCAAGTATGGTTCTAAAGAAAAAATGAGGAAAAAGGGAAAAATTGATGTAGGAAGACATAAATTTCAAAGAGACAATTTTAGTGCTTTAAAATTTAGGGTTAAATATGTTTTTTTTTTATCTTTATAAATATATTAATTTTTCATTTTAATCCCTCTAAATTTTCTTTCGGCTTTTAGTCCTCAAAAGTTGTCCATCTTCATTTTTGACCCCTCCTTTTAAGTTAACCCATGTAAAATTCTGCAGAAAAATTTATAATATTATAAGAATCTCTCAAAAAAAAAGTTAGAATTTTTTAACAAAACATGAATTAAATAATTTTTTTTTTATATTTTTTGTGAAGAAAAATTTATATTTAATTCATGTTTTGTTAAAAAATTCTAATTCTTTTTTGGAGAGATTTTTACATTATTCTACATATTTCTACACAATTTCATTAAAAAATACAAGGGTTACACATACTTAAAATAGAGACCAAAAGTGGTGTTTGAAAATTTTATAGGAACTAAAAGTCAAAATAAAATTTTAAAAAGACTAAAACGAAAAGTTAGTATATTTATAACGACAAAAAAACATATTTAACCCTAAAATTTACCAAGGGTGAAATGAACTTTATGTCAATTATTAACTTTATTTTTTCTCATTGCTTCAATTCGAGATAAATAATTTATTTCCTTTACTTTTTATCCAAATAATATACAAAATCTGTCTGTTTTTTCAACTATTTTCTATTTACTTATTATTCCTATCGATCTCTTGGTTGGAGTTGATTGAAACGGAACACCTTAATAGTCATTCAAACAAAAAGTTTTTTAAGGATCAAGTGACTTTGTAGATGAAAAATATGACAACTTTAATGTAATTTAAGATGTTTTATAAGAGAAATAGATGAAATAGAAATAAATAATAGTTTAAAATAAGAAAGAGATTAATATTTGGAGAGAGATAAAAAGGAAGTAATGGTGATTTTCCTTCCTCCATATGGAGTCATCTAATTTCAATCCATATCCACTTTTAAGGTGGAGTAAGAGTTTCTTGTTTTTCATTTTTGTCGATATTTCTACACCTTAACAATAAATTTAAGGCCAATCCAATGGATTGATTTGATAGTGACGACTTGAGACTTTCGAATGTATTTTTCTAAAGATCTTAAATTTGATATTTCCAATGTTAATTTAATGCTAAAATCAATTGTGCAAGTTGAAAGCTACATATTTTAACTTTAAGATAGAATCAACTCTACAAATAAAATCAATTTCCCTTTAAATCATCTAAACATGATAAGATTAATTCAACAACCTATAAAATCACTTTTGATCCTCCAAAATTTAAACTAAACACATGCTACTTTTCCCTCGTTCTAAATTGGTCTTTTCTGGGATAACCAAGCCGCCTACCCTAGGTATGCAGCTATCAACTTATCCATAAGTTTTACTTTAACATGCCCACTAATACATGAATGAATGACTTTACACACATACTTGTTTATTGTTTATTTGAAGATAATTGGGATGTGTGCATTCTCAATCCTATACTGTTACGGTCTTAGTTACATTGATGGTATTTGGATCAATCAAACGATACAAATTTTGATTTAAAACAAAATTCATAGAATATTATGACGTCATATGATCTATGCAATCAAATGTTTATGTAAACAAATTTGCAATAAAAAATAGGCTTAAATGTGTCATTAGTCCTTGCACTTTCACCATTTTTTGGTTTTGGTCCCTACAATTTTTTTTTTTTGGCTTCAGTCTCTGCAATTTGTAAAAAATTTGTCATTAGTCGTTATGTTAACTTTAAGTTAAAAAAAATGTTAAAACTAACGGTGTGCCACGTGGACCGGTTATTTCACACAATGTGGCACACTAAAAGACAAAATTTTCAGAATTAGAATAAATAAAATAAAACAATTGATTTTTAATAGTTTTTATATTACTTTTTATTTAATTATAAATAAAAATTTAAAAAAATAAAAGATATCGGAAATAAACAAAGAAGAAAAGAAATGCAGAAACGCATAAGCTCTGATAAAAGGGGGTAAATGGCTTGTACGGTTTCAACTTTGAACCAATCTGATTCGTAGCCTTGCCTTACGTTTCAATTTCGACCTCCGTCATCATTTATCAGTTTGCTTTTGCATTCTTGTTTTAGTTTTCATTGAATTTATGTTAATGATGAGCTGCATTTGTTTTGGAAGTCTTTGCTTTTGTTTTAAGCTGGTTCAAATTGAAACCCATTTTTCCCTTTTTCTCAAAGCTTATGTGTTTCATTTTGTTCATTCTTTCTATATTTCCCCCTTGTTTCATTTCTTTTCTTTCTATATATAAACTATTTAAAAATCAATAATTTTATTTCATTAATTCTAATTATGAAAATTTTGTCTTTTAGTGTACCACATGGCGTGAAATAACTGGTCCACGTGACACACCGTTAGTTTTAACATTTATTTTTAACTTGAAGTTAGCAGAAGGACCAATGACAAATTTTTTACAAACTGCGGGAACTAAAGCCAAACAAAAAAAAGTGCAGGAACCAAAGCCAAAAAATGGTGAAAATACAGAGACTAATGACACATATAAACCTAAAAAATATTGCGGAAGTAGCATTAATATAACACAATTACACTTAGCATATATGATTCATGGTTGTATTGTAAAACAAACGTCACAAAAGTTCCATTGCATGCAATCACCACAAAGTAGGATAAGCATTATATAAAAGAAGGATAATTAAGTACTATAGTCTAGTAACTTAATTAATTTAATATTCCTAGTTCCATGTCTCCATTATGCTTGAACCAAGGGTGGTTCAAGAAGCCCTCTTGATCAATTCCTGATAAGAACTTCTCTAATGGATTTGAGTTGGAATCACCATATAAAGGCTCTGGAAATCCGTGTGCATTAGGAATTAGCTCCATATCCATGTATGATTCAAAACTTTGATTATGGTAATATTGTGTTCCATTATTTGAGTTCATTGGTGCTTGAACATTGCCACAATTCACAACACTAACACTTGAATTTGCCATTACACTTCCAAGAATATCTATCTCCTCTTGCAAGCTAGCAACCTGCACAATTACACATAAGAAAATCTATCTCCTTTTAGCCATTACACCCCACAATTATGTGTAGGTCAGGGCCGTGTGAGAATTTTTTAGGCCTAAGAAATTTTTTGTCGAGACTTTGTAAGATCCAACTTCTTATTTATAACAAACTCAATTTAAGAGCTTAAATTTTATTATCTGTTTGATCTCGTAGATGTACAAGTCAGGAGCAAATCTGATACTTAATTTTTTTTATCTGTTTGATTGTGCATTAATTTTGTGCTTTACCCCGATAATGGGTAGTGGTCTACGCATGGTGTAATGTTTCGCTCTTTAACTAATTGAATGAATGAAATATCTTATTTGACAAAAAAAAAAAGTTTTAATTTTATTCAATGCATGTGTAAGTAAGGATGGATCCAAAATTTTGGAGTAATGGAGGTAAAATCATATACTAGAAATATTTGCCCAAAAAACGCATCAATATATATAAGCAATGGATACTAGAAATATAGCGGTGAGATTTACAAGCCATCATGATTTTGAAAAGAAATACATTTAGATTTTGTTTGCAAGTTTTGAGGGTAAGGAAGGGGAGGGTTTAGAAAGAAGAAAAAAAATGAAGAAGTAAGTGGAAAAAATAGATGACATTGGGATGAAGGGCTTTGTGAGGTTTATTTTTCTTCAAAATATAAAACCCTCCTCATTTGGGGAACTAAAAAATTGTATCGGAGGAGGGTTTTGGGGGTTTGGGAGAGTTTATATGAATTCTTCAAATTTAATATATGTTGTTATAATATTTTTAAAATTAAAAATATATTAATCATAAACATTAATTTATCACTCTCAAAAAAATACTCTTTAAAAAAATATGATTTTTTTTTCAATTTTCCCTTACATATATTTCTCTCCCCCAAGCCCTTCATTCTCATCCCCTCCAAACTCCCAAACAAAGCTTTAATATTTTCAAAAAATTACAGTGGCTCATCCAAATATGCACCAAGGTTACATTATCTGCATATGACCACAATTTTCCACAATATCCATGATTGCTCGACAAATTAAAAACCTTGGTTGTGAGGGCACAACCATGGTTTTAAATTGTGGTCCACAATTGCATCTATGGCGTCAATCTAACTAACATCCACAACAACATTACAATCGCAATTTTGACCGCATGGACCATATTTTACCGCATTTTAGTGCAATATAAAGATTCACAACGTAACTGCAATTGCAATTTAAAATCATAGTCGCAGCATAGAAATTAACCTGATGTTGCAATGCATAGATATGAGCAACACAACCATAAATAGGATCTTGCATGCGAGCCAAGGCTTCATAAGATATAGTGATGGCAGCATCACTTCTATTTTGAATAGGAAGATGTGACAATAGTCTAGAGACATTACTAGCCCCATAAACCTTATGCACTGCTGAAAAATGAGTTGAAGCCTGTTCATAGGAGAAGTAAGGAGCAAAAACACAATCACTAGCACACTTTCTCCTTAGGAACTTGCATGCTCCACATGATGAGCCAAACCCTGTCATTTTCCAAAGTTTTATGAAAGTCTTTCTAGTTGTATAGTACAATTAAGACTATAGTATTTTTTTGTGCCTAAAGAGGGTTTGAGATTCTGACATTTTATAGCCATCACCTGAGGGGTCAATTCTTTTTGTTGTTTCCAAAGGACATTCATTCTCACTTCAAGTTGCTTTAAAGTATGTTCATTTAGGTCTCTTTTGTGGCCTACATTGTCATTGTCAATTAAGGAAATAATTTCATCTTTCGTGCCTCAAAAGTGCTTTGGTTCATCAAGTTTCTAACCACATGTGACTATTTTTTTTTTTTTTTTTTTTTTTTTGTTCTTATGAGTACATGTGACTATTATTGAATGGGGAGCTTCTAGTTCTAAGCCCCGGACCTTTTCAATCATAAAATTCAAGTGTCATTTAGGGAAATATTTATTATTTGAAAAAGTAAATGTATATAAAACTTATTTAAGATGTTAAATGTGCAACAATTTTTTATCAAACTTTACTTATCTTATGATCGAATTTTATATTACTAGGGCCCCTTTTCCTAGAAATTGAAAGGTTAACACAAAAAATTACTTAATCTGTTAATTTTCAATAATTTAAAAATTTACTATGGAAAAGGTTTCCTCTCTAAATATTACGTCAAACAATAAATCAAAGTATAATTTTGTTTTTATAAGTACTATTTCATTTCAAAGAGTTACTTAATATGAATTCGTTCCAATAGTAAACCCTAATTTTAATAAAATAATATTTATATTTTAGATTTATAATTCAAAATACATTATAAGTCATAAAAGGGGCGGCTTCTTGCATTCGAATAAGTATCTAGTTACAACATTTAAATTAGTTTCAAGAAAAAAATCTTTAAATTTGTTATTTTTTGATGGAATCTTCAAATTAGTTTTATTGAGCACAAAGAGATAATTAGTGTTATTTCAATATTTAAATTGAAGCTTCTTTCTATTGATCAACAAAGTAATGGGACATGTCCCTTTTTTTTGAAAGGGACAGTAGAATTTCACTTATTGAACAACCAATCATTATCATTTGTTGGTGATTGGAAAGAGTTTTATACTATGATCAGTTTATAAGTTTGAAGTTATAATGCATGCTTTACCTAATCTAGTTTCTTAGTAGCATAGAGTTCATGACTCATTGCGGCTATTTGTCTTGATATTGTTAATGGTCCTTTAATTAACCTAATTTAAACCCACTTGCTCTATGTGAACATATCAATGCTATTTTAATCACACCATAATTCAGGTTTAGCTGTTTGCCACTTAAACTATGGTCTTAGGTGTGTTAGACTAACCCCCTGTAGTTCCTTTTGTGTTCATTTCTTACTGTTTTAGACCAAATATAGATAGATTAATAATACAAGCTCATACACACAAACAACAATAGTTATATATGTGTGCTGAACTTATTCCCTATGTTCCTTTGATGATTGTTGTAATCTTGTGTTATGAATGTTAATTAAGGTTGTGATATTGTTACGAGTTAATCTTATAAGAGCTCAATTCAAAAGATTAGTTTATTAGAAGGGAGGGTTTATTTGCTCCAAAAAAAAGAAAGAAGGGAGGGTTTATGACTTAATTACTACATTTAACATCCTTATCTACTAAATGTGTCGGATTTATAACATTGCCGCTCCCTCTTAAGAGCTGATGTCTATAGCGGGTTTTATTATATCGACACTAATCTAATGGTAGAATATTTCTCTTTGTGACTTCACTCACTATCTATCAATATTTGATGTTGCATTTTTGTTCTGGACCGGCCAGAAGGCCAATCCTACGATGACACGTGGACAGGAAGTCCTCCCAGATCAAGGCACATCACCTGAGTGAACAAGTTAGTGTTGGTGCACCCCAACCTTACTGAAGCACGCCCCCGTGCATCCTACGCCATACATGTGGTCTCCAGCGGTCCCCTGACGAGGCTCCGCATTTCACGGAAGCAATTATAGCCTCCTTTCTCTATATAAGGGTGACTATGCGTCACCCTCAAGGTACAATTTCATTTTTCCCACACACTTTTACACATTCAACCTCATTTCTTACACTAACTTGAGCGTTGAAGTGCTAACGTACCTACAGACATCTTCCGTTCCACCGCGAAGACTTTGTCGCCACCGCAACATAGCACCACACTGTTACCGTTGCCTCCACCCGTCTATACCGGACAGATCAATTTTAATTCTAACTTAAAAGTATGATTCATCTATTTAATATATATTTTGGTTTGCAGTGAGAAAAATTGATGTTGAGTGAATTGATTCTGCAAAGTTGATTATGACTAAAATTAAGTTGAAGGTAAAATAATTTATGTTTGGGTACATTTATATAAAAGTGAGTTGAAAAATAAATTTATTTGTTAAAATCAATTCAAAAATAAGAAGCTAAGATTTCTAACTTAACTAATGTCAATTTTAAAGATAAAATCAATTATAGTTTATAGTATTCAAACGTGTCAAAAATCAATTATATACCTCTAAAATTTATTTTAGCTCCTCAAAAAATGGAACCTAGTACATGGGCGGATCTCTGTAGAGACCCGTAGGTGCCACTGTACCCCCAGCTTTGAAATGAATATCATATCAGGCATGATATTACAACTAATATGTTGGTGTTGCAGTGGTTTTAAAGTCTCTCAATCACTTAAAGGTCGCATGTTTGATCCCCTTCGCACCCTCTTTTTATATTACTTAGTGTGGTCCTATTAGGATTTGAACCGGCATCCCTTATGTACAATCAAGCAATTGTACCACCACATCAATTTACAATATTGTATTTTTTTTGAAATTTTTTAATATATATTCCACAAATATTTGACACCCCTAAGAAATAAACTCAAGATCCGCCACGGACCAAATATACTCTTGATTCTTAAATTACATTGGAGATGCCCTAAGATATTGACCGGAACTTGGAAAAGATGAGCTGGGAGGCAATGCTATTTACACATACATAACTTTCCGGTTTCTGTCATATCAAAACAGTGAACATTTTTGTCTTTGAACTATTGGCATGCATGAGATTGAGAAGGGAGAGTAATTATGAGCTGGTGGATGATGAACTTTGGGCTTTCGAGTTTAACGATGAAATTGTCTTTCTCTATCATGCATCAATCAACATCATTGTTTGTTAGATTATTTGAACATCATTAAAATGTATAAACATGAATCAACCATAATAAGATCATAAGTGCATGAACTTGAGGTTGAAATAGGTTAGGCCACAAACTAGGTTTTATAAGACCTAACCTGTTCAAAAACATCGACGTCTAAACTTGATTTGTAATATGTCGTAAACTCTCTTTTAGATCTGAGTTTGATTTTTTTTATTTTTTTAAGTCAGGTATGACCTCTTAACTTACTTTAAAGTTTTATTTCATATTAACATTATTAAATAAGTAATTTAATATATATACGTAAATAAAGTAACAAGCTATAAGGTCAATGCGATTAAATTCAGTATATTTTTATATTTAACATGCTATTTAGAGAGGATGGCTTTATATGCACTTACGGTCTGTTTGATGTACATGATAAGAAGACAAGATATGATAAAACTATCATATCCTGGTTAAATCTGTTGTTTGGTGCACCAACAAGTAAAGATAATTTAACCTATTTTTAATCTTATCCTATTGATCCTTTGTAATTCTTATCCTTGGTTTTTGATGGGTTAGTAAGCTGATAGCATATAAACTATCAGAAGCGTGTTTTCAGTTTCCTCCAAAACCTTTCTTCGACTCTCAATTGATTTTTTCCTCTGTGTTTCTTCTTTCCCACCCTCTGCTTTTTGTGCTTGGATTATGTTCAAAACCAAATCGATATTGTTGCTACTATCGTCTCGCTATTTATTTATTTATTTATTTGTTCTTTAATTAATGTTACTCTAGATGTTAGTAGTTGCTTCTAAATTACTACTGATTATTGTGTTCCTTCAATCTCTTCTTACGATTGCTACCATGGTGATTGAATTTTCAAGGATAATTGCTACTATGGTGGCTGGTATTTGGAGAAGAAGAAGACAATTCAAACCCCTAATTTTTATTTTTTATTTTTTTGGTAAAAAAACCCCTAATTTTAATATTATTATAAAATATTAAAATTTATTTTTTTAAAAGAAATCTAAAGATAATTTTATCACTTTTTTTTGAGAAATTTTATCACTTAATATAATATATATCATATCATGTAAATATCAAGTGTGCACCAAACACATGATAGGATTAAATAATGCTTAACCAAACATGGGATATGATAAATGTTTATCCTATCACTATCATATCCTATCATTATCCAGCTCTTAATTTCTATATAGGTTTAACAAAGATATTGACGCAGACGTGTGTAGCAACAAAGATTTACTTAGACATACAAATTCTTCTAGTAAAAGCACCATATTTACTTAGAAGCTCTTTTCAGTTTGTATAGTGTTTACTATCTTACGTAAAATTATTTTAAAAATAAAAGTTAAATTTGAAAACATAACTTTTTTTTACCGAAGGCAAAGAAATTTATTAAAAAATAAAAAAGGAAACGTACAAAATTGGGCAACTAAGCCAAAACTCAATTCAACAAGAAAACTATTTCAAGGAAAAAAAGTGGAAATCCTCCTAAAGAATTCTCTAAGGTATAGTCAAACAAACACGGAGGGGTGATATCTATGTATCTATCAAATATTGTAAATGGATCCCACATAAAATGGTGAAACCCACATACGTTTCACTCAATAAAAAAATGAGTGTTAAAGAAAATACAAAAAAAGAGTCTTCGTAACATTTCTGAACAAACCGGTAGCCATAAGCCCATAACAACATTCCATAAAGCTCTATTACAATCAATAACTAATGATATAAAGACTACTAGACAATCCTCAAAAAACGGTATCCTCCAAAGGGCAGAAATTGGAATAATTTACACGAATTATCAAAGATTTATGAGTAGTTGAAGGTTGTAACAACATTGATATGCTAGGTTGTAAAAATGTGTACCAGAGCAAAAAGACACATTTTGTACCATAGGGAAATTTTCTAAGTTAGCCATTAAGTTCTCACCAACTACAACATGAGATTGAGGATCAGATTGTCTGTCTAAAGAATTGTCCGCAGCCTGAGAATTTGGAACAACAATCAAGCTAATTATAACATTATCTAGCAGAGAAGCGTCAAGTATAGCATCTTGGTTAGACTCCCAGCTCTCTGTTGTTTCCATAATATGACTGAGTTTACTCAATTTTTTACCACCTAAGATCTAAAGATCTCATAACAATAATCAAGTTAAGGATAACATTTTCCCTTTTTTACAATCAAAGATCTCTCAGATATCTGTCCTTGAAGTGTCTTTGTGCCACCTAAGATTAGGGGTGGCAAATCGGGGTTGACTCGTCGGCCCAACCTGTTTAACCAGCTATTTTTTGCAGGTTGAATCAAAGTTTTGGACTCAATTACCTAAATTGACTCGGCTCGTCTTGTTCTGTTTTTTGGACGTGTTTGAACGGGGTGGGCGGTCGACCCACTTTATTATCCTAATAGATGATTATTGACATGGATTAATTTACTTGATTTACTTACTAGAAAAATTTTGTTGGTGGATTTACTGAGACTTACTTTATGTTTTTGGGTTTGTCTTGGTTTTTGATTGTGGATGATTTTTTTTTTTTATTTTGAGATTTATTTTGGGTACAAACTTGATATTTATTTAATATTGTTAATTATGCTGCTGAATTTGTTAAGAAATATGTAAATATAGGGACAAAAAAACATCACGATAGTTTTAGGAGAGTTAGTTTACGTAATATCAATCTTTGACCTATAGTTATGACCTCCCACGATTTCCGGTAAGGAAGCAATTAAATTGGTTATAAGATTTTCGTGAACCGCTCGGGATGAATTGTCTCAAGATATATAGCAAAGCTCATTTGTTAATTATGATGTTTAAGTGGTTGATATTGTTATGCCTATTTGGTTGAGGGATCTCTTCCCCTCCCTCTCCAACAAGCCGGCCCTAATTTTCTCTCTCTAGGTTTTCTCTTCCAGATTTTTCATTGAGGGATCGTTTTGGGTCAATTCTTGACTTAAAATCACCCATTTTCATCTTTTTCTCTATATTTCAATCTAAATAAGTGATTTTCACACAGATCTAGGTTTTTTCTTTGTGATTTCATCATCTAAGTGTGGTGGTTTGTTGTTCGTCGTCTTGTGCGGCGTTATTTGATTTCCCGTCTTCTTGCGGTGTTCATTTGATTCATATTGAAGATCGACTATTCAATCAAAGATTTGAGTGTCAACGTTGCAGATCCGGAGGCCATGGATATTCCGGTCACTTTAATTTTATCATATATTTTTGTAGGCATTATGTTGTTGTATGCTATTAACTTGGATGCTGTGAGTTTGTTCGCATATTCATCCTTTACGTTTTTAGCGGTGTTGAATGATGTAATCTCTCGATTTGAATGAATGAATATCATTTTATTTTTGTCAAAAAAAAAAGTGGTTGATATTGTTGGATTTGTCTCACAAATTCGTTTGCTTCCTTTTTTTTTTTTTTTATTTA
>Ga0228711_1008033_pt1 | contig 14997 bp, 9 predicted proteins | sample MedpolnodulmetaG_2_FD_177996 | JGI IMG/M metagenome (GOLD analysis project Ga0228711, IMG submission 177996) | Root nodule microbial communities from Medicago polymorpha collected in Santa Monica, California, United States - brown nodules | ecosystem: Host-associated > Plants > Roots > Nodule...
ATTTTCTATTAAAAAAAAAAAACTGACTTTGGGTTTGGGCTGACGCATGCTTCTGGCCTATCCTCCCCTGAAAACAAACCTATAAATTTGGGGGTTTACTCGTTATAGAAACCTATTTTGTAACTGTTTGAGAGTAGCGATGAATTTTCTAAATTCGAAACCGCCTCCCAATTACGTTGCCGGACTTGGCCGTGGCGCCACCGGTTTCACCACCCGCTCCGACATCGGTCCCGCACGCGCCACCACAATCGGCGATTCCGAATACCGTAGAGGAAAAGAACCCGCAAACTACGAAGACGATGAAGATCGTACAGAATTCGACGAATTTGAAGGTTACAATAACGCTGGATTATTCAATTCGGATGATTATGATGTTGATGATAAAGAAGCCGATGAAATTTGGGATTCAATTGATAATAGGTCTAAGAGAAACAATCGCGTTCTAAAAGAGGAAAATTCAAAACCTAAATTTACTGAGCAATTTTCTGGTTTGAAACGTAATTTGTATACGTTATCTATGAAGGATTGGGAGAGTCTTGATGAATTTCAGAGTGGTATTCATTCGTTAAGGAATAAGAAGAAAACTAGGTTTGAGAGTTTTGTTCCTGTTCCTGATACTCTTCTTGAGAAAGCAATGCAAGAGAAACAACATGTGTCAGCAATTGGTGGAAATGATTTGAATGCTGTTGCTGAGGGTAGAGGGAATGTTTTATCATTGAAATTGGATAGGTTATCGGATTCAGTTTCAGGGATGACTAATGTTGATCCAAAGGGGTATCTTAGTGTTCTTTGTAACAATGTTATTGCTAGTGATGCTGAGGTTTCGGATTTTAGTAAGGCGAGGTTGTTGTTGAAGAGTGTTACTCGAACGAATCCGAAGTATGCTTGTGGATGGATTGCGGCTGCAAGGTTGGAGGAGTTGGCAGGGAAGGTTAAGGAAGCGAGGTTATTGATTAAGAAAGGATGTGAAGAATGTCCGAAGAATGAGGATGTTTGGTTGGAGGCTTGTAGGCTGGCGAATCCGGGTGAAGCGAAGGGTGTGATAGCGAAAGGTGTTAAGTTTATTCCGAATTCTGTTAAGCTGTGGATGCGGGCTTCGGATTTGGAAGAGGATGGTGTGAACAAGAGTAGGGTTTTAAGGAAAGGGTTGGAGTGTGTTCCGAATTCGGTTAGGCTTTGGAAGGCGGTTGTAGAGCTTGTGAATGAGGAAGATGCTAGGCTTTTACTTCATAGAGCTGTGGAGTGTTGTCCTTTACATGTGGAATTGTGGCTTGCACTGGCTAGGTTGGAAACTTATGACAATGCTAAGATTGTTCTCAATAAGGCACTTGCTAGGTTGCCAAAGGAGGCGACTATATGGATAACGATGGCCAAGTTGGAAGAAGCTAATGGGAATACAGACAAAGTTGGCAAGAAAATTCAGAAGGCTTTGCAGGAAGGAGGTGTGGTGATCGATAGAGAAGCTTGGATGAAGGAAGCAGAGGCGGCAGAACGAGGTGGTTCTGTTGAAACTTGCCGAGCAATAATAAAAAATACAATTGGAATTGGAGTTGAAGAAGAAGATAGGAAGAGAACATGGGTAGCCGATGCTGAGGAATGCGAGAAAAGAGATTCTATTGAGACTGCCAGAGCTATATATGATCATGCCTTGAATGTCTTCTTAACTAAGAAGAGCATTTGGATCAAAGCAGCACAACTTGAAAGAAGTCATGGTACAAGGGAATCTTTTGATGATTTACTTCGTAGAGCAGTCACCTACATACCACAGGTTGAAGTTCTTTGGCTCATGCTTGCCAAGGAAAAGTGGCTTGCCGGAGACGTGCCTGCAGCTCGTGCACTTCTCCAAGAAGCCTATGCTGCCATACCAAATTCGGAGGAATTATGGCTTGCGGCTTTTAAGATCGAATTTGAAAATCATGAACCTGAAAGAGCTAGAATGTTGTTGGCTAAAGCAAGAGATCAGATAGGAGGTACAGAGAGAGTCTGGATGAAGTCAGCAATAGTTGAGAGAGAACTCGGAAACGTTGAAGAGGAAAGGAGAATGTTAAATGAAGGATTGAAGCAATTCCCTTCGTTCTATAAATTGTGGTTGATGCTTGGCCAGCTTGAGGAACGGCTTGCTAAGACTGCAGAGCGACAGGATCAGCCTGAGAAGCGGCATTTTCACATGATTACAGCCAAGAAGGTCTATGAATCTGGACAGAAAAACTGTCCTAATTCTGTGCCACTTTGGCTCTCTCTTGCCAATCTTGAAGAGGAGATGAATGGGCTGAGTAAAGTTCGTGTAATTTTCACAATGGCTCGCAAGAAGAATCCTCAAAACCCCGAACTCTGGCTAGCAGCTATTAGTGCAGAATTAAAGCATGGATATAAGAAAGAAGCTGATACGTTGATGGCAAAAGCATTGCAGGAGTGTCCCAACAGTGGAATTCTATGGGCAGCTTCAATCGAGATGGCTCCTCATCCCCAGCGTAAAACTAAAAGCAAGGATGCACTAAAGAAATGTAACAGTGATCCCCATGTTATAGCTGCTGCGGCCAAATTATTATGGCACAACAGGAAGGTGGAGAAAGCCAGGACTTTGCTGAATACGGCTGTGACACTTGCTCCTGACATCGGTGATTTTTGGGCCTTGTGTTACAAATTTGAACTGCAGCATGGAACTGAGGAGAATCATAAGGATGTATTGAAGAGATGTGTCGCTGCTGAACCGAAACACGGGGAGATGTGGCAAGCAATCTCAAAGTCATTGGAGAATGCTCACCAACCAACGGAATCCATCTTGAAGAAAGTTGTGAAGTACACTTCGGAAGGATGAGAATGCAGCTGAGAATCCATCTTGTGTTACTTTTAATATTAGTTTTGCAGCTTCTTCCTGTAATTAATGCTATTCTTTCTTTCACTTTGCAGATTTTATAACCATCTTTCATAGTTATCCTATGGTGAGACGTAGAGATTGTCTCTGCTCAATTAATGTCTTCAGTTATTTTAATGGCTATGTCAGCTCGACGTATTATAAGTGACCTTTTTATTCTCATCGTTTATCTTATTTTTAATTTTCATATTTTCAGCATTGGTTTCTATAAGATGGATAATATTGCAGTGATCTCTATAAATGTTTTTGCAGAATTCGTGTTGTATATGAAGAAAGATGGCATAGGCCATCAACACTATTAACGTACAACTGAAGGATGTATTCGATCGACAGCATTTGAGTTGGTGCTTTCGATTTTGGATGGAGTGATCATAACTTTGTAAGGCCAATCCAAAAACCAGTTAACGATATCACTTCATTGTATTCATTCCTAACAAATGGCAAATAATAATTATTTTTGCTTTTAGTATGCAGAAAATGATAGTAACTATTTTTTTTTGGTCAAACTACTGTTTCATAATTCAGTGGCTTTATTAACATAGTTAATACTTAATTCAGTTGATTTTTCAGGTATAATTTTATGAAGATAATTCACTATCTGTCTTGAATATTCTTTACTAGAATGCAACATTTGTCTTCTGCCTGTCTTCTTTCTATTTTATAAAATTTTGTGATTTCTGACTTTGAAATTCATCGCTGCTTATGTTTTTGAAGGCTAAGTTATAAGACGGGGTTGGAGGTTTTCAACTTTTCCATTAGCTAAGAACTACAAACTCATTTTACCTACTAAGCTTCTATAACGTAGATGTTAATCCAAACCTGATCTTAGCAAATCATTGTTCAGTTCGCTTTTATATTCTTTGCAGTAAAAATGTTCTGAAATTATTAGTCCAGTTAAGCTTCTACAACGTGAGCATGCACGGTAAGCTCAGGCTTGTAAACTCATCGTGAGTTGAGGCACAAATTGACCTTATAATATTTCTCTGATATTTTAAATAACCAATTCTGATAATTTTATAAGTTTTTACAATGACAATTTGGTTGTCAAATTACTAACATAACATTTATGCTCCCATTGAATGTTTGATTTGAAATGCATGGATTCTTCTTTTCTGGCATGTGTTTTCTAAGGTTTTATACAACCACTATATTCTTCTGGCTGAAGGTATTTGTTACAAAGCATAGAAGTAATATGTATTACTAATATCTATGATGTTTTCATAAGTAGTACCAATTTCCATCTTCATCTATCACTGGATAATAGCAGATCAGATCAAATCTCAATATTTGCAAGTAAGCTGCTTTGGTTTTATTAATTTTGCTTTGTTCATTGCTATGTAGCACATAAACCTCCTCTTTTATATCTTAAAGCTATGTAGCACATAAAGCTCTTCTTCAACCTTTTAAAAATGGAGACAACATGTTTTTTTACTTAAATATTTAATTGGTTAAATGGCGTATTTACTGCTTCCATTGCTTGCTGGTTGATACACCTTCCTTTCTTCCTTTCATCTTCGTTGTAGACCCAAAGGTACTACCTTCTCTCTGTCAACCACAAGCAATCTCATTGGAAGACCTTTCATTTTTCAGCCTTTGCCTCGGCCCCTCTTAGAACCCATCTATTGAAATGATTGCTTCAACGATCAAGGTACAGTTCACTTCTTGCAAGTAGGGAATCAAAATTCTTGCCTCAACATCTTCTACAGGGGATACAAAGAACAAGTTGGCCCTTATTTAGCTTGAAATTGAGCATATATTTGAATGCAATTTATTTATTTTTGAAGTACATAGTATTGCCTAGAGAATAGAATTTTCATTGATCAAATAGCTAGCTATACTAATTGCCATGTTACTGTACAAATAGTTGTGCTAAATAAGAAATTCATTTTCTTCAGACTAATAAAAACTTCACTATCACATGAAATCAAATAGAGGATGGAATTGAAGCAAATGACGAAGGAACATCATAGAAAAAAGGGGTGCTCCTCAGTAGAAGATCCTGGCAATCCTCTGGATTTGCTAACTTGGGGTCAAAAGGAAGTCTGTCAGCAAGCACCAGTCCTTGTTTTAAGCGACCAAGACGCCTTGCATAAAGAACTTGGTTGGAAGTAACTGGCAGTCTAATGAACTGATACTCTTCCAAAGCTGATTCAACCTTTTCTGGTCCCCACTTCTGTAAGCATTTGCCTAACACTGCTGCGTCTAATATTGACATGTTTGTGCTTCCAATGCAGTGAGGAGTAATAGGGTGAGCTGCATCCCCAACCAATACCACATTGTCCCAAAAAAATCTTCTCCAAGGGATCACTATCATATATCAAATTTAAGAAGGGCTGGTTTGTTTCTTTTATAACCTTTACCAACTCAGGAGTCCATACTTTTTCTGCTTCTTGGTGCATCTTGTGGATCATGTCACCAGGAAAAATGATTTCGCAAAATATCAAAATACAATCAATAGAAGCTGATGTGGCAAAAGAAGGAGCATGAAATCTTCAGATTTAGGATCAAAATGGATTGTTTATGGCTGTAAACAGAAACTGGTTTTGGATTGCTTTAGTTTGTATAGTGTGCTGCAGCAGTATGTTGAAAATTCAGATACTCATTCTGTGACTGCTGGAGTGAAATTAAACTAAACATTGTTTCTGCTATAAGCTTTTTTTCTTAATCCTAGCATAACTTATGCTTTGATTATTTCTTATTAATTCAATTTTTCCTATTAAAATAATGATGATTATGCTAGACAGCTTCTCCGATAACCTGACTAGGAATGTAATCTACAGACTGTTCGAAATGGATCCAGATTTGTTGCTGACCAGAAAAAATAAAAGAGCACTGCTGTTATATATAAATCAGATTCCTATCCTTTATAGCACCAACACTTAGATCGAAGGCATGATTCTAGTGTCCGACACGTGTCTATGTCTTACAATCCTATGACACTGACACACGCGGTTACATTCAATCACTTTTAACATATCAAATGATTATCAGTGTTAAAGTGTAACAGTAAGTGTCGTGTTTGTGTTTGTCTCAGTACTTCATAGTTCCTACCACGATATAATAGCTTCAAATTATGAACTCCTAATATAAGCTGTTTGATCCTCATGCAACAGTTCTGATTTGATGATCATTATGACAGAAAAACTTAATTGAAGAAACAGCGAGAATTATGATCAATAATGATACAGATATCTGGTTAGGAGATAGGATTAGTTGAACAAAGTTACCTTTGGTAAAGGCTCTAGCTGATTCACATACCAAAGCCAATTGAGCTTTTAGTTCTGAATCTCATATAACACACTGTGAGTACCCAAGGCCAAGTCAAAGTACAAGCATTTTCCTAAATCTGGATATGCCTTTTTGATAACCTTGATGGTTTCTGAATTTTCAATTTTTGAGTAATCAAGAACCCCTCTCCAAGCACAATAGCCTGAATATCTGCAAAACATACTTGACCCTTAGAGGACATTCTTTATATAAAAGAAAAGAGAGTTAAACTCAGCATCATTCTAAGATACAAACCTCAGTTTTAAATCAGGACGATACTTTTGACGGATTGAAGAGAGACAACCATCTGCTGCAACAAGCAAATCCCCTACAATCTCAACGATCTCTCCAGTTTGAAGAACTAAGCCTTTACTATGACAGAAGTTCCCTTTTCATTTGCAACATGAAAAGAGACAAAATGATGACCCCATAAAAATATTTGTGGTGGCAATGCATCATAGAGAACACCATGAAGATCAGCCCAATGTGCTGCTGTCAAGTTGAAACTCTCATCTCTTATCAATGTCCAATTCACCTTCTTCTCACTATCAGTAACCTGGTTCTGTTCAAGATTAAAAATAGAACAAATAACACTTGAATTCTTTCTTTTTTTTACTTGAGAAAGACTACAATTTTGTTCGAGTTTTTTTGCTTATATTTGATACCGAAGGGAGTAGTAGACATTGACCTGATCAAAGGTTAGTGGCACAGTGATGTTTTGTATGAGTTGAGGATGTGAGATCCAAGAGTGAATGATTTATTGAGAGCAAGACCTGCACCAGTGGGATTTCCAGTTGGAGGTGAGATGGTTTCTCAAGAACAATGACATCCCAACCTGCTAAGGTAAGAGCATGTGCACTTGATATACCAGCTATGCTACCCCCAACAATCACTGGTTTTGGTTTTCTTCCTTCTCTATCCATTTGCTCTTCATTCACCTGGTTATTGCAGACATATGGTCATATATCCCATATATTATACATAGGGTCAATGATTAACTTTAATTAATTTGCTTTAGACTCAATTATTTTTTGAAAAATGGTATTATAAGTACATGGTTAAATACGTGTTTTAAAATAAACATACTTTGATTTTGTTCTTTAAGAAATATATACCAAAACTAAAATTACTCATACAACAGTGATCATAAACAATACTTGTGCAACGAAAAAGATTTTATAAATACCATAACCAAAATTAGCTAACAAACTTAAATGATTAATGAACTGAAGTTAAGGGCAGATAGTTATGGAAATTAGAATTCGATCATAACTAAGACAATTTTTTATTAAACTTTAGATACCTCTCGATCGAACTTCGGATTACTAGTTTCCTTCTCATTGAAAAAAAAGGATGGTTAAGACAAAACAGAATAGCCAAAATTAGCAAATTAATGTAATATTTGTGCTTGAGTCTTGAAGTAAAATCATGGAACCGCATCACCAAAACAATTATAAAAGTTGTTCGATTCATAGATGAAACAAGATAAAACTTTATTTACCTCTGAACGAACTTTGAATTACAAGGGTCTCCTTCCTTTAGAAATCGGATGGTTAACAAAAAAAATTACAAGAGGACAACATTTACCTTGTAGTGTATGAGTGTTTCTTGGCCTACGTATCAAAGAGAATGTTTCTTCCTTTTCCAACCTTTCCCGTTTTTAGTATTAAGAAGATTGAAAGTTACATCCCCATAAAAAAAAGAACAACAATGATTGGGGCGTAACTCCTGATAAATTAATGCGATCGAGAGTTACGACCCGATAAATCAGAGGGATTTTTGAATAACTTGAGGGGTTGATACATCAACTCTCATTGGTAATATAATTCTTCAATCATGTTTTGTGTTTGAGATATATGAACCATATGCATTTGATTTATTTCCCATAAAAATTTCAAAATAAATTCGTGTGACTTTGGTGTTTGGAATTCCCCGCAATTGGTAAGTTTACATAAATTCTGTTTGTAAATATTCAATAATTTAATTTTTTTTATTTATAAAAAATAAAGTAATATAATGTGAATTACCTAAAAAAAATTAATTTTTAATATATTTGATTTATATACGGAAGAAAATCATATGACACCAGGTGTCAAATTTATTATTGTTGACCAAATCCTAACCATAAGTATTAATGTGATGAGTATGTGATTGAATTGAAGAGAAGATGGTTGGAGAAGGAAGAAAAGCAAAGGCAGTGATTGTTGGAGGTAGCATAGGAGGGATATCAAGTGCACATGCCCTTATCTTAGCTGGTTGGGATGTCCTTGTCCTTGAAAAAACCACCTCACCTCCAACTGGAAGTCCTACTGGTGCAGGTCTTGGACTCAACTCCCTCTCTCAACAAATCATTCAATCTTGGATTTCTAAACCACCACAATTCCTACACAACACCACTCATTCACTAACTATTGATCAGGTCAATTCCACCATCTCTTTATCTTTTTTTTTTATTTGTTTAATGATATATCAATATGAATTATGTCATTTGTCTCTGAAGTGTCAGTTTAGTGGTACGAACTCGACTTTATAATCTCATATAGTTAGGTTAATCAATTTAGTTAATCAATTATGTGGAATGACATAAACAATTTGATATATACGCATTGAACCTAACTCCACCACAATCACTAAAGTACATACATGATTGGTTGTGTTGGTTTGACAGTGTAAAACATTTTAGAGTGACAATGCATGAAAATTAAACTTAAAGAAGAAAGAGTTAAAGTGTTGTTTGTTTTTGTATCATTTTTTAATCTTGAACAGAACCTGGCAACTGATAGTGAAAAGAAGGTTAATTGGACATTGACAAGAGATGAAAGTTTAAACTTTAGAGCAGCACATTGGGGTGATCTTCATGGTGTTCTCTATGAATCACTTCCACCACAAATATTTTTATGGGGTCATATTTTTCTTTCTTTCCATGTTGCAAATGAAAAGGGTCATGTCATAGTAAAGGCTAAAGTTGTGAAAACTGGAGAGGTTATTGAGATTGTAGGAGATTTGCTTGTTGCTGCAGATGGCTGTCTCTCTTCAATCCGCCGGAAATATCTCCCCGATTTTAAACTAAGGTCTGTATCTAAACTGAATTTAGCTTTCCCTTTTCTTTAATGAATTTAATTGATACGCATTGTTTTACATTGTCAGTCAATCATATTCGTTTGATCACTAAAAATATTTGATTCCAATCTTATCGATCATAAAAGTGATACAAAGGATGATTTGTGATTGGTTAATAGTGTAAAAAGTTTTACCCTAATAGCAGCGTTGTTAACCACGGAGTGCGGAACATGTCAGTGTGTTCAAATTATGCTACGTTATAGTGCTACAGGGATGCAATCGCCGATATTTAGCAACACTTTGTACTAAATTGTGTATAGCAGAACAATAGAAGTTTGTTAAACTTATGTTGCGTTATAGTGATATAGGGCCGCTATATCTGCCAATTTGACAACACACTAACTGATAGTGCATCAAAATTAATCTCTTCTTTTATATGGAGAATGCTCTCTAAGGTCAAGTATGTTTTGCAGGTATTCAGGCTATTGTGCTTGGAGAGGGGTTCTTGATTTTTCAGAGATTGAGAATTCAGAAACCATCACAGGCATCAAGAAGGCATACCCTGATTTAGGAAAATGCTTGTACTTTGACTTGGCCTCAGGTACACACAGTGTGTTATACGAGCTTCCGAATAAAAAACTCAATTGGATTTGGTATGTGAATCAGCCAGAGCCTGAAGTAAAGGTAAGATTGTTCCTCGAATCGAAATCTCCTAATAACAGTTATCATGATTGGTAAATATCATCCTCGTTTGCTTAAATGAATTTTTCTGTCATGTTGCTCCTCAAAACATTTTTTAATTTAAAACAGGTCTTAAAATTATGTTCCGAGTCAGGATATTGGAAAAGCTTTCTAGCTTAGGGCCTCTTTAGTTTCAAAATATGTTTTCTGTTTTTATTTTCTATTTTTACTTTTAACAAAAAATTTGCTCATTGTTTTGCTTACTTTGCTTGGGGATGTAAGGTTGCGTACACTCACCATCCCCAGACTCCATCTGGTGGGAGCCTTGTACACTAAGCCGCCCTTTCCCGTTTTCAAATATTTCTATAGAAAACAGAAAGAAGACACGGAGCAAAAAAGAGAAAACGTTTCTTTAAATCAAATAGGCCAACTCTCCATTTTGTTTCGAAATCTTTAGTTCACATGCTTCCTTTTGTTGCCACATCATCTTGTGCAAATTGTATCTCAATTATTTTGATATTCAACCATGTTATCAAATAGAGGCTATTGCAGCACTAATATAGAGTAGTGGAATGTTAACAAACTGCACTATTTTCCGTGATTGATGACATTGATATTCATGCTTCCTTTTATTGTTATCAGATAAGCTAGTGTTGATTGTATTTTAATCTTTGGTTTCAAAATTCTTCAGGGAACCTCGGTGACGACAAAAGTAACTAGTGACATGATCCAGAAGATGCACCAAGAAGCAGAAAAAGTATGGATTCCTGAGTTAGCAAAGGTCATGAAAGAAACCAAGGAACCTTTCTTAAATTTCATATATGACAGCGATCCCTTGGAGAAGATATTCTGGGGCAATGTGGTATTGGTAGGGGAAGCAGCTCACCCTACTACACCTCACTACCTTAGAAGCACAAACATGACAATATTAGATGCAGCGGTGTTAGGCAAATGCATAGAGAAATGGGGAGAAGAAAAGCTTGAATCGGCTTTGGAAGAGTATCAGTTCACTAGACTGCCAGTTACTTCCAAGCAAGTTCTTCATGCAAGGCGTCTCGGTCGCATAAAACAAGGTCTGGTGCTCCCTGATAGAGATCCTTTTGATCCCAAGTCAGCAAGGCAAGAGGAGTGTCAGGAGATTATACTAACGAACACACCTTTTTTCAATGATGCTCCTTTGTCATTTGCTTCTGTTACATCTTCCATTTGATTACATGTGTTGGTATAGTTTTTGTTGATGAACAACTGCTTCACGATCACCGCAATTGTTACACTAATAAGGCGATTCCCTGGGCAGCTTAATTTGACAATTAAGATTATGTTATGGCAATTAATTTTTCTGATGAATATCAAATGAGTGAATCAACATTTTAGTACTTGAAATTGTAAAAATCGGTCAATTTAGTCCCTTAAAATGAACAACACTTTTCTTTTGCCAACATTTTGAATCCATCAAAACTACAATAAGGAAATTCAATAAGCATGTCCATTCTTCCTCGACGAATTAAAGCATGATCAAGTTTCTCCGCATAGTTAGTAATGAATATAATCAACCTCTCACCAGTACTAGCTGACCAAATCCCATCAATGATATTCAACAATCCTGGAAGTGTTATCTGACTCATTTTATTGTTCTTTGTTGCATTTTCTGCTTGTGATTCATTCTTTTCCATTCTCAGAACCTGTCTTCCTTTAACCTGTAAGATCAAACTAACAATCAATATCTTCAATAACAACAACCGACTCACTATTTATTCCAATCAAAAGTTTCCTTAACTCAGCAACCAAAGTCATCATTGTTTGACGTACTTGGATGGAAAATGACAACATCGTAAACGTTGTAAAACTTAGAGAATCAAATCAAAACTAAAATAAATTTAAAAAATTAACCTAGTACTAACGTTAAATTTAAAGGACTCTATGATATATTTGACCTATTTATATTTATCTCTTTCAAAGACTTTAGTGGGGTGGACTCAAACCTGGAAGATCCGTCACTTTGCCACCGGACCAAGCTCTTTGAGTTAATTCACATTTGTTTTATTTATAAATGAACAGGCACCAATATTTGATACTGTTTTTATATGACCAATTATTTAGTACTTAGAAATACCAACAAGTGCTAATTTTGTATTGGAAAATGGATATTCTCTAATTGAATATTGGTCCTGTTTATTTTTAATAAAAAATGGATGCTTCTTTGTGTCAAAAAAGGAACTTTGTTAATATTTATCAGTGATAAATACTAATGTCGTATTTATAAATATTTATCTCGTGTTTTTTTAATCGATCACACATATATTATCGTGCTTTTTTTTTTGGGGTTAGGGTTTAAGCAGTGATTAATGTTTTTTTATTTTGTGTTTTTATCTTTATTTTAATCAGTGACACATGTTGTGTCTTTCGGCCTAAATACATATGACCCAAAATATATTAGACTAAATATTTGTGTTTCCTATACACCAAATTTGGTTCCCGTACCCTACCCCCACAAAACAAACCTAATAAAAAGTTTATCTTACTCTTCATCTATTTTAAGTATTTAATTTCTAAATTTTTCTTTCTCCATCTATAGTGTTCCAAAAAATAAAGTAAGCATATAGTCCTTTAAATCATGTACTTCCATATCTAGTGTTCCAAAGTATAATGTAAGCATAACATAGTTCTTTAAATATGTAATTGTACATGAGTAGTCTTTTAAAATTTATTTTCTACATAGATCCTTTGCGACTCTAGCCTTATTTTGACAAGTGCAAAGATGGAAGAGAAGAAGGTAAAAGAACCCTAATTAAGACACATCAATATTGTTAAAGACACGTCAACAACATAAAAACCTTGCGAAATTTTTTAAGGAAGTTGAATGGAATCTCAAAAATAAAAAAGGTACCATCGTGAGCTGAAACTTTTTAAAATTAAAAAAAGAAAGGGAAATTTTATAATTAATTAAAATGACACTAATGCATATTTTATCATCTCAAGAGTTGCTGTAAAAAAAAAAAAGTAAATTACACTCTCATTCCCTTAAAGATACTTGAATTACATTTTCCTCTTATGTTAATGAAGTAAAGATAGTGTTCATAACACATGCAATGGAATAAAGTTTGGATCTATTTTGCGCTCAAATTATAAAATTATAAATTAAATACTAAAAGTGTACCTTTGTATCAATTCTTGAAGCATGAAAAATTCTTCAAAGATATGGAGACTCTACGTGTATCCACACCGAGACCAATTCTTACCCTCAACCTTTGAGTAGTGGAACAAGGAAAAAAAAAAAACTAGAGCATATTTATGTTTTGTATTGTTGTGTATCTTGATCAAATTACTTAAGGTCTATTTATAGGTCACACACTACTATCAAATAGAATGTGTTGACTCATTTTAATGACCTTTTAATTTCATATGGTCAATCCTTATAAAAACAATTAACACATGTTAATGCTAATTTATTTGAAAAACCATTTTTCTACTGAGATGACCATTGACCAATGTAATTCCACATAATTATATAATTATATGTAATTATATATATAAAGTCGTGGTGGGTTCTAGGGTGAGGGATCAATTAAGTCCCTCATCGGTGGACCACAAAGAAATTACGGTTGGATTTAATCAATGGATCAGATTCATTCAGAATAAAATTGAGAGCATTTTATTTTTTCACACACAATCTCTCCCACCTCTTCTCTTCTTCCTCCTACGTTCCATCACCCCAATCTTCATTATTTTTTTAACTTCCAAAAACATACAACACTTGGTAACCCATTTATCATTATAGATCTACAATCTATGAAACACCCATTAGTTTTATAACTATGAAAATAACCGGACATCATCAAATAACAATCACATTCATTGTTTGAGGTATGATTCAATCTTCAAGGAAATAAAGTCCACTTTGGCCAACACCCTTTTAATCTCTAAAATGTACCATAAGTAAATTCATGGAATAAAACATGTTTGGGTTTTCTTGTTTTTCGTTCTTTTAATAATTATATTTTTTTTGGTTGGATCATGTGTGCTCAAACTTTTGGTTGAGTTCAGCATTACCATGAAATTCAATCCTATAATGATTTTGATAGCCCTAATTTGTGATTTTCAAAAAGATGAAAATTATAGTAAGAATCATTGTACAGTAGAACTGTAAGAAATTTAATGGAAGATAAATAATGGTGAGAGAGAAGAACAAATTGGATTTGGAGGAGAAGAGCGTTGATATAAGAGAAAGGAAGGGTCGGTGATGGAACTAACAACATGGATATAAGAAGAGATGAGACAAAATTGTGTGTGGAAAGATATAAATGTTCTTAATTTTGTTTCCAACAAATATGATCCATTGATTAAATTCAAATGTAATTTCTCTGTGGTCCACCGGTGAGGGACTTAATTGATCCCTCACCCTAGAATCTACCTAAAGTCGTACAATTGATTCCATATATACATATATGATCAACCATTGACCCTTATCAATTTCCATATATAAATATACATAATCATTTGATAATATATGACTAACACTAACATTTACTTATTTATTTATTTTTCAATAAATAAATAATATGCTCAATTTATTTATATGTATTATTTGTATTCTTTGTACTAGCAAAAAGAAATACAATAATATTTCATTTGGAAAATTTATATTTTTGATTAATTAAATTCTTCAATTTAATCATCAAATAATAAAATAATTCCTTAGCAAGAACTAGAACACTCGTTTGTGTGTGACCCTGTAGGTTCATTACTAAACTGATAATAGATTAATCAAATTAATATATTAATCAAGGTAGGCGTCTAGTAACACTCCTTGACGTCCAGGTAGTATGAAGTATTACTTTACCTTCAAGAACCAATTAGAATAATAATATAATATTTTTCCTCCGTCGTTACAACTCCTGTTAACTCTAGAGCAGGGTACAATTTGTCAAACTCTAATAAGTTAACATATATGACTTAAGAAACTCATTTCTTCTTTCATTTAATTTCTCTGGCCAGGGTTTTAATTTTATCACAGAGTTCAAACTCTTTACCAAGAGTTGACGGATCCCATCTTGATTAGTCATTAATTATACAAGTATTTAATCGTATCCAATATCCTTTCAACTAGCACCCTA
>Ga0228711_1008035_pt1 | contig 14993 bp, 9 predicted proteins | sample MedpolnodulmetaG_2_FD_177996 | JGI IMG/M metagenome (GOLD analysis project Ga0228711, IMG submission 177996) | Root nodule microbial communities from Medicago polymorpha collected in Santa Monica, California, United States - brown nodules | ecosystem: Host-associated > Plants > Roots > Nodule...
TCTACAAACTCAAAAAAGATTAAAAGCTTTCTTCTCTTCTCTTCTCTTCAACAAAATGCGATCCCCTTCCTTCTTTGTAAGATTCCTACCCTTCTTTTTCTACTAAAGCTCTTTCCTTTTTCTTCTCTTGTTCCCTTTTTTTCATCTGGCTCCGTCTATTTCAATTTTCATCATCCTTTTTTCTTCTATGTTTTTAGTGCCAAAGGAATGAATGTTTCTGCATTTGGGGTGTACCCTTTTTCTAAAGTTGATTTTTTTTTTCTCACTATAAATTAATATTCCACATCATTTTCATATTAATTGCTTTTCTTCATTCAGTTTAATTTGATATTTGTGAGTTTTGATTATTCTATTTATTTATCTATTCTTTAATTGGAACTAGGAAATTCTGCATGAAGATAAAAGTCCCTAATTTATAAGAACCCAAAAAGAAAATTTGGAATTTTTCTACATATGATTTGCTGACATGTTATTTTGTTTTTTCCTTGCATGTGGTTTTTCATTTCCAGAAATTCTGAAAGAACTTTACTTGACATAGAGGATTAGGTAGACTGAATTTAGAATTCCCTTGTCTTGGGAGATTAGAGTGAATTGTGGTATTTAATTGTGCAAAGATGGGGGATCACTTTGATTTACTCGTTGATCGGTTGCTCACTGAATCAACATTAGAAGCTGCTATTGAAAGCAGAAAGCGTGAGATGCAGGCTGCGTCCTCGGAGGTGACTAGCGCTGAAGTTGATCATTCTTTGTTGAAGATGGGTATCAAATGTTCCGGGAAGCTGGCAGAATGCAGGATATGTCATGACGATGATGATGATTCCAATATGGAGACACCCTGTTCCTGTTGTGGTAGTTTGAAGGTTAGTTCTATACTAGGATGTTTGTAATCAAATGTTTTGATATGGGAAATGATTAAGCTTTTATATTCTTGTAATTTGTAAGAATTTGTGAGGCATGTTGATGAAATTTGTATGTTAAAGTTTAATGGCAAACCAAATATGTTGTGATGGACACAGCTTCGTGAAGAACTTCAAATATAAATATGCTAAATCTTACTGGCGTATTTTATTTCTGTTGGTGGGATAACTTTTAACCCCTGAAAACCTTTATTTAGTGTATCATCTTACCTAGTTACATGTAAAAAGATTTGGTTAAAATGCTAGGAACAAATATCTCCATCTGAGTATTTCTGGCAAGGTTAGATAGGACCTTTTCTCCATTAGACCCTTGACAGCAGAAGGAGGGAAGGGTAAAGAACTTACAAGATGTGATTAACTGGAAGCATTCTTATTTTGCACGAAATTTTGAAGAAATGTGTGAACTATGCATTATAGAAGCTTCTGTCACTATTTGTTTGACATGCTATCATTAAGTAGACCTTAGACACCTTACACAACAGAGAAGAATTTGGGGAATACCAACCAGCTTATATTGCTTATATTTGTTCCTAACATGCATTGCATTGGTGAAGGCCTTTGCAATCACAGTTTTGTATGTGGTGGTCCCATGGATTATAAATAATGCAAGTGGTTGTAAATTGTCCTAAGCTCCCTGCTTTCTTTGCCGTGTATTTGGTTAGTATTGTACTATTGCAGCATTGTTGTTGAATAGATTTGTGTATTAGTCTAATCATAGCTGTTGTATGGTAGAAAAATATAGTGTTGTATTGTATGCTATATTTGTTTTGATTGCGTATTGTATGGTGTTCATTTTTGAGAAGTTGCGTATGCATATCAATGGTGAATGTTTACCAGGCTCAACTGATATTTAGTCTATTTTCGTTTTTTCTCTAAAGAAGTTGTTGATAGCTTAAGCTCTAATTGATTTTTGCAGTACGCCCACAGAAGATGCATACAGCGGTGGTGTAATGAGAAGGGTGACACCACCTGTGAGATATGCCATCAGGTAACTATTTTTTTTTGAAAGAATGCCATCAGGTAACTTAAATTGTTCCTGATTTGCATCTCCTTTCTATAAACTTGTTCACAATGATAATTTATTTGTGTTTTCCCCCCCTATTTGGTTATAATTGATGATTTATTTTCCCTATACCGTAAAATTCAGCCATTCAAGCCTGGTTACACAGCTCCTCCTCCACTTTTTCAGTTTGGACGTATTCCAATGAGTTTCAGGTAACGTCCTCGCACAATATAATCGTGTTTTTTCGACGCCATTTTCTAATGCATTCCCATGCTGTTTCTGTCAGGGGAAATTGGGAAATTTCACGAAGAGACTTAAATAGTGCTCATTTGGTTAGCATGGTTCCCACTGACCAGAACCTTATCGATTCTAACTATGATCAATATTCAACCTCTTCTTCGGGAAGTTTGATATGCTGCCGTTCAGCTGCTGTCGTTGTAATTTCTCTATGTCCCTTCTTAAGAATGTGTGCCACCATGCCTTTACATCTTCTGGTTATGACATTTCTCAATCTTCATTTCTTCTCATGTGCAGTTCATGGTTCTGCTGATTCTAAGACACACTCTTCCCCTCGTCATTAGTGGAAATAAAGACTATTCTTTCCCACTTTTCATGGTACGTTCTGCATAACATATAATTACAGTGATGGCTTTGATCATTCTCTTACCAAGGTTTTTTCAATTTAATGGAGTTTTGATAGGTTTTATTATTTCGGAGTGCTGGTATCATTGTACCTATATACTTCATGGTTAGAGCAGTGGCACTAATCCAGCGACATCGGAGACAACATCGAGTGAGTTTCTATCATCGATTAATCTTTTTGTCTCTTCACCATGGTGCACACGAATCTTCTAATTACTCACAGTAAGTTCTCTGGTGTTTTTTTCCTTGGTCATTTGTAACTATTAGGAGCATCCTAGTGCCTTGGTCAATTCATCTGATGATGAAATTGAGGAAGCAACTTTGCAGTCCCAACCTCATATCATGCATTTAGTGTAAATACGATACAGCCACTTTATGTAAATGAAGAATGAAAAGCTCCAGTTCTAGCTGCTGCAATTTATGTTCTGATTTGACCGAAATTGGTGGAGGCAATTCTTTGAGAACCTTGATTTTGCTGAGTGAGGATAAAAATAGTCACAAGACAAGACACTGAAATTCTTCTTATTCGCGAAGGTGTCATAGTTCATAGAGGCATTGCAGGGTATTCATATATCAAAATTCCTGTAATGTCTTACTCATCAGCAAGTCTTGCAGCCTGCAGCAGCAAGTTATGTTTGCATTATTGTTTTGCTTTCGAGTTTAAATTCTTCAGATTCAAAACAATATCGTAAGTGTATAGCTAGATAATTATAAAGGGTTTTTCTAACGTCTACAATCTTGCACAACAAAACTTATCATGTGCAAGGTTTCACACGTTAGCCAGACGCTATTATATATAGAAAATTACACATGTAAATAACAAAGATGGATGTACGACTTAATTGTATATGATTTCAATGAAAAATAGTTACGTTTGTGATATTTATTTCAGCATAAAAATAGAATCAAAGTGCTATTTTATCATTGTTTTTCATGCTGTTTGTATGACCAGCCTATTTATTATAAAAGAGCCATAGATAATTAGAATAGGGTTAATAGGTCTTTACCCCCTGTAATATAGGTCATTTCCGATTTTTCCCTGTAAAATATTTTTTTTGATTCACCCCCTTGTAAAATATTTTTGTTTTGATTTACCCCCCTAATAGGCCAGACAAAAACCAATTTTTTTTTTTTTTCAAGAATTTTTCGTTTTTGTTTGGCCTATTAGGGGTGTAAATTAAAACAAAAATATTTTACAGGGGGTAAATCAAAAAAAATATTTGACGGGGGAAAAACCGGAAATAACCTATATTACAGGGGGTAAAGACCTATTAATCCATTAGAATATGATGTTGTCTGCAGTAATTCTGATTTGACGGGGAAAAATCGGAAATGACCTATATTACAGTGGGGTAAAGACCTATTAACCCATTAGAATATGATGTTGTCTGCAGTAAATCTGATTGGAACCTTTGTCGCATTGTGACTGCCTCACCCCTTCTCAACTCTCAACAGCTCTCTTGTTGGGAACGAATATAAGCATCATTGTCCAAGGGTCACTCAATGGGTAATCCAAACCAGACACAGAAAGAGAATGTATAAAGGTAGAAATCTGTAAAAGCCAACCAAGTTAAGATTGACATATTAATAATACATAATAGAAGTTGAGCACATCATTATGATAAGCCCTTGATACATTAGGAACTGACAATCAAAAGACTCAAAGCAAAGAGTGTTACATCAAGGCAAGTCCCTTTCGTCCCTTCGCTGGAATACAAGAGATGCTAAAAGACAAAACATATGTGGCAAATATTATCAGATGGCATGACAAACATGACACCCAACTACCCCCATAAACCTCGTACCAAACTGATGATAGGAACTTGGACATAGAACACTCAAATTCTTATCTACATTAAAATTTCAGCACTTGAATTAAATTAAACACTTCAAGATGCAACATTTAAAAGTCTTAAACTACATACTCAAAATAACAAATTCACAAATTACTTTCAGTTGGTCACAAGTTTGGTGAAAACTCATAATCCTAAGTCTTAACCATGCATTTTGGATTGAGTCGTCAGATTGCTGAGATCGACTTGTTAAGACCCCCTAAGTCTTAACCTTTGCCCGTTACTAGCCTTACTACATTCAAGAGAGGCTTGAAGGACTTTGGTTAGGGCTATTGAAACATCATCAGTAATTTGTTTTCACTTTGCTTTTTGTTGTTTGTGAGACAGTCTCTTTGAACGATTTTTGTCTCTTAGTACTGGTTTTAGTACTAAGAAATTCACCAGGTTTCATTCCCTCATCTCTCTTGCAAGAAGAGTCACTCATAACTGGCCTTGAATTGAAAGTGGCTAAATATTAATAAAGCCAAAATCTAAAGAACATGGGTCCAAATGGAAGCATGACCACAAAAAAAAATTGGATCAAATTTTTATATGGAAGTAATATTAATTAATCATCATCTAAAAACTATAAAAATTTCTTAAAAATTTCTTAAAAAATTCTAAAAAACTGAAAAAAAGATGAATCTATTTTGAATATCTTCACACGTGATTCATTCATATGCATAATGCATTAGTTAACACACACCGGCCACACAATTCATCGGTAAAGTAACATCAGAAATGAGAACAATTGACCACACTTTTACTGAGACCTTGAAAATTGAAGCTACAGTCATTAAAATTAGGAGATGAGATCTACTTCAACACAATAATGTTCTATATAAATCCATAACTAGCTGCTCAATTTCTTATCCATACCCTCCCTTGAAATACAAACCTTGTTTTTTATTTATATTTCTGTGAACATTTTTAACTATGGACAGCAAAGGAAATGGCAATGTTGGTGGTGGTGGTGCTGCAAACAATCCCAAAGTCAATGCTGGTACTAAAGGTGAGACAATGAAAGCACCTGGTGGAGATGGATCAAACATTTCAAGGGAGGAATTCGAGAAAAACCCAAAGGGATATTTTTCTGATTTGCATGCTGCACAAAAGGATAACAAGAAGAATTAAATTTATCTATTACTTCATTTCCCTTTCTAATAATATTCTGGGCTATGGTATTATATGTTATGTAGAATATATTGTCATGGGATAAAGAATGAATAAGAATTAATCTCTAAGTTTCTATGGTATTATATGTTCTATATGTTGTCCCGCTTTTATGCTTGTTTTTCTTCTTCTTCTAATAAACTAGTAATTTTTATGTTGAATTGATACTCTGCATGGCGTGGAGGGAGAATACCACTTATCTTATAGTGGAGAGTGACTCAAAGATTTTGGCCAACATGATTACTTAAAATTGTAATTTTGGTGGCACGACCCCTACCTTGGTGAAGCGTATTCGACAACCTTTGAGTTTGAGTTGGACTGTCAAAATTACCCATACTTGGCATGAAGGCAACAGAAGTGCAGATTGACTTACTAATTTCAGCATTTTGATGGATTTTCTAGATTTTCATATTCTAGAGAATCCCCCTAGTGAGCTACAGAGTCTTTTGTTTGATGATATTTCCGGGGCTTACATGCCTAGGAACGTCCGTTTAATTTCTTAGTTTTCTTTCTCTTTGGGCTTTGGCCCTCTTTTGCACCAAAAAAAGAAAGAAGATACTTTGCATGCCTAATGGTAAATTTTTAGAGCTGTGCTATTTAAAGGGAAGAAAATCATCTCGAGCTTATCCCGAATGAACACCAACCAATCAAAATCCAGCTTTTCCAAAATACACGGAAGAGAGAGAGAAAGATATCAACATGAGAGGAAAACTGGAAATACAAGTCGGGAAGGTTTCGGGACCTATTCTGTCGGGAGATTTAGCATTTTTCAAATTTTTATCTCCTTTAATCAAGAACAATAATAATTATCCAACTTCAATCTGTTACTTTTGAATTAGATTCCTAGATCGTGACAATTAGAATTGGCATAATCAATCTCCCATTAAAAAAAAAAAAGACTAAACGTGCGTATGTTATGATTGACAATGAGTTTGACGGAATCACAATATATCACTTTGATTTTGTTAAAAATTACACTTTGGAGTTCAATAAAATCACAAAGTCACCGCAAATTTTCAAACTCACCATGAATCTAAATATTGACTAGCATGAAATGTTTGTCAACCTTACCTAAGCATAGCTGATAGAACATGGTTGTCAAGCCAAGCATGGCTGATCCCCTCTCTCTGAGTATCTACACTCATCTAATATCTCCCATTCTCTCTACCTCTCCATCATTTTTTTGTTTGCTGAGGAAACCTCTCTCCATCATTTGTCTATATCACATTCACCACTCTTCTCTTTTTCATCCCTTCTCTCTCTTTATACCTCTGATCTCAAGGCGTATAATAACGTCGAATGTCCAATATATGAACATAATTATTGCAAATTCCTGAAAATACTTAGGTACAACTTATTCAACGGTTGTTGAATAAGCGAAGACATATATATACAAATTAAATTGGCCAAAGAGTTTTTGTAGGTTGAATTTATTTCATATAAGCCATGCAAAAAGAGATTTGATGAGTATCTCTTATCCAGTAAATATTTCAATCAACAAAACGATACAATGTTTGAAAAAGGTTTGGTTTTGTAAGCCAAATCATTAAGGCACATAAATTGATTATAAAATGACTCCTCAACACCAAATTTCAATTCAAAGTACCATTTCTTAGTCTAAACGACAAACGCAACAACCTATCCTTTTCTTTTTTTCCTCTTCTCTCTCTTTGTGCTTAAACCATGTCGAGTGGAAAAAGAGGTCGAGATCGCAAACAGATCGAGATGAAAAAGATGAGCAAAGAGAGTAACCTACAAGTGACATTCTCAAAGCACCATATCGGTCTCTTCAAGAAAGCTAGTGAGCTTTGCACCCTTTGTGGTGCAGAAGTTGCTCTCGTTGTATTTTCACCTAGTGAGAATGCATTTTCCTTTGGTAACCCCCATGTTGATACGGTCATAGATCGCTATCTCTCTTGGGTCCCACCCCAAAACAACAACATCATGCAATTCATTAAGGATCATCGAGCACAAACGTGCGTGAGCTAAATGCTCAACTGACCAACATCCATAACATGTTGGACAATGAGAAGAAGTCTGGTAATGAGCCGAGTCAGTTGCAGAAAGCGGCCGATGCTCAATTTTGGTGGGCTTGTCCAGTTGATAGGATGAATAGGGCTCAACTAGAATTATTCAAGAAGGTTTTGGATGAGCTTAAGAAACTTGTTGCACAACATGTTGATAGGATTGTAACTTCGAGTGTGCCTGCTCTAACTCTTCCATTTTTTTTGGGCAATGCTTCATCCTCTAACATCCCTTTCCATCATCGGTCAAATCCTCAACAAGCTCAAATATTTCTACCACAAATTTTTTGGAACCTTATGTTACAACCTCATTTGTCTGGCTTCAATAATATGGGACGAGGAGGATATGGACCCCTGGATTCTCTTAAGTTCTAGAGTTATTATAATTAACTTGTGTTGTATTAAAAGCCATAACAACTCAATTTCTTATCCATGTCCCGTCTTGAAACTCAAACCTTTTTATGAATCTTGTTATATCTCTGTCAACAGTTTGAACTATGTCCGCTAAGAAATGGTAATCTATAAGTTTGTTGCCTATGGTATATGCATTGTTTTTTTTTTTTTGAAGAAGCTAAATTAGCCCACTTAAATTGACACTGGAGAGAATCGAACCTGAGACCTCGAGGAGGGGCACACTCCCAGGTCTCAAGCCAATGCCACGGTATATGCATTGTTGATCATAATAAAGCACATTTCATTGTTGAACCCTCTTTTATGCTTGTTTGTTTAGTAATCAAGTGATTTTTATAATTTGGAGTTCAATAAAATCACAATTTCAATTGTTAAACTCGCCACCAATCCTTTTTTTTAAGGAACTTGCTGCGAATCTAAACATTAAGTAACACAATGTATTTGGTCTTTCTTTCGTCTACTTATACATTGCCGATAGTAAATTTGTGTCTTGAAATTTCGACACCCGGGCAAAGTAATTAGAGACTTGCTCAATAAATTTATTTTAGCAAAGACTTTACTCAATAATTTATCTAGCCTTATTTAAGCAAAAGTAATTAATTTCATATGTATTAGTAAGTTAGTTTAATGCCCTTGAGTTCATATTAAAAAACAGTTATAATTATTAATTATAACATTACCTGCCAACAAGGTATTAGGAGATTTGGAAACCTGAATCTACCAACAAGGTATTAGTATGTAATTATTTAAGAGAGTAGTTTTTTTTTTAGTATGTGATCGTAGTAAACTCTATAGTACTAAGTTTGATTGCTTTTTCTAAAAAAAAAAAAAAAAAAAATTTTATTATTAATATTATATTATATAAAAAAATTATATTTTTTATAAAAAAAAATAAAAATAAAATATAAAAAAATAAAATTAATTAATTTTTAAAAAAAAAAAAAAAAAAAAAGTTTCATTGCTAATATGATAAAAATAAAAATAAAAATATAGCAATACAACCATTGAACATTTAATATTTTTCAAATGTATATATGATGTATGTTGTCTATATGCCTATAAAATATTATTGAAGATAATTGTAACGGGTTCTACCGTTGAAATAATTTTTTAAAATAAATCTGTTTGAATCATATACGAGATCAACAACGTTACAAGATTAATCGAATGTATTAACCTTTTTTTAGGGGTGAATGTATTAACCATTTAGTCATCTTATCTATTGAGAGTGAAATGTTAGTGGTTTTTTATTATAAAATTTTGATAAACCGTTTTGTAACTTAAAAGCTAAAAGATTACTACCAATTTTTTTTTCAAATCTCTTAAAAAATTTAGACTTAGACCCCAAAATTCCTCTAAACAACCCTGATCCTTTCGACTTGAGGGTTAGTCTCAGCGGGGTTCAAAGTGTCTAAGTCATGTGATAGCTTTGGGGCACCTGCTTTGGTCAAAGACTAGGAAGAATTGGTTACCATCTCAATTAGGCCAAAACTTAATTATAATAGTAAAAAAAAAGATGAATCTATTTTGAATATTTTCACATGTGATTCAAATGCATTAATCAACCCACCAGCCACAAAATTCATCGGTAAATTAACATTAGAAGAAATGAGAACTATTGAACGCACGTTTGCTAAGTTCTTTTGAATCATAGCTAGTCATTAAGTTATGAGATGAGATCACCTTCGCAACTTGAGTTGTGTTGCACTATAAAAAGCCATAACCAACTCAATTTCTAATCCATACTCTCCTTGAAGCTATGGACTGCAAAGGAAATTACAATGTTCGCGGTGATAGTGATGGTGGTGCCAACGCACATGGAGTTGGAAACAACCCAAAAGACACCTAAAGGTACTCATGCAAAGAAAGCTCATGGTGGAGATGGATCCAAAATGTCAAGGGACGAATTCGAGAAATATTGCCAGGCCTATTTTGCTGATTTGCAGGCTTGTCAAAAGGATAACAAGAAGAAAAGTTATATGATCTGTAAAAGCTATGTTCTGTAGAATATATTGCCAAATGCTAAGGAATAAATATGAATCAAGTTTGTTGCCTATAGTAGATGCAATTGTGCTGATCTATAATAAAGCACTTTTATTTTTCTTTGTTGGTCTAGGTTCAGGGTTTTCGGAGGGAAGGGGAGAAAGTATTTTAGTTTTTTTATTTACTTTGGTTCATTATTAAGAGGAGAGGAGAAGGGAGGAGCACTTTTTACTCTTTTCAATTGAGGATTGATGTGTTTTTTTGGTGGGGTGGGGAATTATTTACATCTTCTTGCTTATGACATGACTAAATTTGTCCTTTTTAAAATTATCCCATTCTTTACTTTCATGTTGCTTCTCTATTAATTCAAAAAAAGAAAAAAATGTTGCATCTCTGTGTGATCGTTCTTCTATTTTCTATCGTTTTAATGAGTGTGTTTGATCTCTTAAAAATAAAGATATGGCAACTCTAATTGTAGTGTGTTTGATAGTAAAAAATTTCTAAGAACAAGACAAACTAAGGGCCAAGAGACAAAACAAAAACTGAAATTATTGTCTCTCACTAAATTACAGCACAACTTTTAGCCTAAATTACAAGTTGTCTAAAGACCAATATATTTTTGTCTATCAAACGTCATATAAGATAAAAACACCCTATATATAAGTTTGTCTTATATTGTGGACTTATCTTTTAACATATCAAAACACCCTGTATCTCTTGTCCGCGTGTGTTTTATGTGTTGAATTCTGCTCTTTACCCAACAAAAATTGCTAGCTCCTAACTGAAAAGACTAAACTCACGCACCTTACATTTCTGCGTGACTTAACTCACGCCAGTATATAACATAACAAAAATTTTCACGGGATTAAATCCCGCTGGCTATATGACATTGTTGGGATCTTCTATCTTCTCCATAATAGCCACTGTTTGGAGCGAGCAAATTATTTGCTTAATTACAAAATATTAATCAGTTCTTGCAGCTAACATAGAGGTTCTAATTGATACATGCACGACCCACTGTCTGCAGTTAGCTTTGTGGTAAGATTAATGAGGAAGGAAGGAACACATGGACCAGTTCTAAAGGAATCTCTCAACTACTGTTCCAACTTGAAGCTAACATAACTTTTCAAATTTGAAGCTATTATGGTATGTTTGTCCAATGTTGATTTTAGAATATATCTTGATTTTGATTGGAAATGTGAGTATGTGAAAAACATTTGTTGAGTTTATTCAATGGAGATGGGTTTGTTGTAGCCACTGTTGAAAACTGTTATGAAGGGAAATGGAAGAAGATTGACAATAAAAGCTGTAGAATAAAAGAATAGGTAGTGAAAAAACCATCGTGAGTTAAGCCACAGAGATTTAACACTAACGTGAGTTAACTCACGTATAGGTATTTTAAGAATTTCAGTTGGCAATGAGTAAAATGTACATTTCTTATTTTTCAACAGTGTTGTTGTAAAGTTTCACATGATAAATCTTTTTCTTGTGCAATTTTTCTTATTCTTACGTCACACACTCTCTCTCTATGTATAATTTTTTAATTTATTTATCATCACATAGAAAACACCTCCTATTCTCTCATCTCCATTGTTTACCTATCACATTCATGGATTTTTCATTATGAGTACCTTTGTTTTATTCGTTCAATGAAAAAATCGTTTATAAATAAGGTTAGAATTACATTGAGTGTCAATGGATTTTTCTTTTTTAATAAAAACTCTAACCATATATGAACATAAATAAGTCAATTGAAGATATATAAACATAATTATTGCAAATTGGCAAAAGAACTACATTTTAATTTCATATAAGTCATGCAAAAAGAGATTTGATGAGAATCTCTTAATCCAATAAATATTTGTGTTTGTGTTGTTGTTGTTTTGCATTGATGAACATTCACCAAAGTTATGTTTTTGTTGTTATTCATGTTGTTGGTGGTGGTGTTTGTTGTTGTTCAAGTTATTCTGGGAGTGAAGAGATGAAGAAGGTTTATGTGAGGAGGAAGTGAAGAAGATGAATTTGAGGGCATATTGGTAATTTTGTAAATATTTTAGGGGTATTTTGGTCCGTTCACATGAAATAAGTTAATCAGAACTGCCACGTCAGCTAATCAGTGACGTGGCAGTAATTAACTGGGCTCAAGGACCAAATTTTAAATGATTAAACTTTGGGAGGGTAGTTTGCCAGGATTAGCGATTACATGGACCAATTTTTAAATGAGCTCTAATTGCAGGGACGAAACACATATTAAAGCCTAAAAAAAAAAACTAGTCGTAATTACGAAAAATATATTTTACTAAATTAATTAGGGTTAAATATGTTTTTGTTTTCTATAAATATGTCAACTTTTCGTTTTACTCTATCTAAAAAAATTCTTCAACTTTTAGTCTACAAAAAAATTTCCATCTTCACTTTTGGTTCCTCCTTTAAAGTAAACTCATATGTAGAATTCATATTTTTGAACAAAATTTTGCAAAACATTCATAATATTATAAGAATCTCTCCAAAAAAAATTCGAGTTTTTTAACAAAACATGAATTTAATATGAATTTTTATAATAAAAATTCATATTTAATTTGTGTTTTGTTAAAAAATTCTAATTTTTTTGGGATTTTTTTAGGATATTCTACACATTTCTGAACAATTTCATTAAAAAATACAAAAATTAACTTAAAAATATGGATCAAAAGTAGTGATTGAAAATTTTATAGGGACTAAAAGTTGAAAGAAAATTTTAGAGGGACTAAAACGAAAAAATTGATATATTTATAGCGACCAAAATTATATTTAACTCAATTAAGGGTCTGTTTGGTAAGATCAAAAAATGAGCTTATAGCGAATAGCTTATAAGCTCGTTTGACCAAAAAAGCTCTGTTTGGTAATGTTTTTTCACCATGAACTTATAACTTAGATCGATTATCTTAATCACCCTTTTCAAAGGCAGACTGATTAGGGAAACGATACGTTGACACCCTTTAAAGGGTGTACCTCCCATACACACGCTGACCTGGCAGAAAAACTATTAAAAACTAATAAACAAAAGAAAAAGGAACAGATCTAGAAGAAGAAGAAGAAGAAGATCGCTCCAATCTCTCTGCCTACAACCACTTTCTCCTCCAAATCCTCTGACCACTGCCGCCTCTGCCCCTGACGCCGCCTGCTGTTATCACCTCATACCTTCTCTGTCTTCTCTACAACACGTTGGAGACCTCATCATTCCCATCGCAGATTTGCACCCACCGACCACCATTCCATCGTCGTAGCAAAAAAACCATGTTGTGCGACTTCACGTCGTCGAGGAGGACAAAATTTATATCTGCACTGCCCCACCGCCGTCGCTTAAAAAGAGTGGTGAGATCCCCACCGCCGTCGCTTAAAAAGCGTGGTGAGAGCCCCACCGAAACGACGGAGAGAGAGAAAGGTGGTGTTGAGGACGGCAGAGAGAAGGAGGAGGGAGCGGCGGACGGTGGAGGAGGGAGGGACAGTGAGGAGAGAGGAAGAGAAAACGTTCTGATTTAATTTCAACTGTTTCCATTTTTATTACACAGTTGTTATGAGTTTTGGCAAAACTGCCCTCAATTAAGTATTGAAATATCAAAATTACCATGCCACCTAGGGGGTGTACAAGGGTGGTTGCCATCTATGTATGTCTACCTATCAGGACTCGCCTAATTAAACCCGAATGTAAAAACTAAGCAAATGTCCCGCTTCCGACTTGAGTTAGTCTCATAGGAGCTCAATGTGTCTAAGCCATGGTGATTACTTGGGGTCAATGACAAGGAAGAATTGGTTACCATCTTAGTTAGGCCAAAACTTAAGAATAGGGATCCAAATGGAAGCACCTATACTATTAAGGCTAAACTACAGTTTTGACCCCTTAAGTTTGCCAATGTTGCGATTTTGGCCCCCTATTAAAAAAAATAAAAAATTTGACCCCTATGAATTAGCCCCTTTGCAATATTAGTCCCTTTGGTCAATTTTGACCCAGTCAACACCTGTGTGGCATCTGGTAGGATGCCACATGTGTAATTGCTGAATTAAAAAAAAAAAAATTGCCACATATTTATAAATGGAATTAAAGAAATAAAATAAGGAAAAGAAAAGAGAAAGAGGCGCGTGAGTTAAAATCTGGAAACAACTTCTCTTCATCCATTGTTCATGTGTTCTTCGCCAAAATCCATATCTAGAAAACAAATTATCATCATCATTTTTTTTCCTAAAACAAATATTCATTTTCATCAACAAATTCAGATCTTAAATACAATTTTAGAAGCCATCACTTAAATCTTCAAACCTATTGTAACCAAAAAAAAAAAAAACTTCAAACCTATCTCTTTCATAAAACCCAAAACAATACAAATTGGAATCCTAGTCTTAAGCGCGTTTGAGGCCTAGCAGTTATTTGGTTCCTGATATGTGTTGTGCCTGTGCAGCTGTGTCTGTTTTGGCTTTTTCGGTTATGGTTGTTTTGTTCCGGGAGCTTTTTTCATTTTGCTGGGTCTATGGGAAGAAAGTCAGGTTTAGGATCTATGGGAAGAAAGTTTCAGGTGACATTCCAATGTTGTTGTTGATGCAGGTACTGAAGCCATTGTAGTGAATCATGCACTAACTAATGCAAATAAAATTTGAGAATCAAACAAGAAGATTGATGTTGAATTTCTACGATTCATTGATTTTGGATTCTGAAATTTTAATTGTTTCTTATTTTACTTTTTGATAGAAATTCTGAACAAACAAGAAGGTGATGAGAGAATTGTTTTTTATTTTAATTATTTAGTGATGAGAGGTTCTCATATGATTGTAGCAGGAAGATAAACGAAGAAAGAAGATGATGGTGTATCTAGAATTATTTCGGATGATGGGTTGGGAGAGACAAGACTTTTTTTTTTTTTATTGAAGTTTTAATGAGTTTTTAAGATGAAGATGATGTTGAAGGGGATGAATGTGATAGGGAAGGGATGAAGGTGTGATGAAGTTGAAGAACACTATGAATTTCCTTAGTTTT
>Ga0228711_1008036_pt1 | contig 14992 bp, 9 predicted proteins | sample MedpolnodulmetaG_2_FD_177996 | JGI IMG/M metagenome (GOLD analysis project Ga0228711, IMG submission 177996) | Root nodule microbial communities from Medicago polymorpha collected in Santa Monica, California, United States - brown nodules | ecosystem: Host-associated > Plants > Roots > Nodule...
TAGAAATCATGAAAGAAGTATAAATATTATTTTACACATTAAACTGGAAAAAATACAAATAAGCTATAATTTTAAAGTTTGTAAAGAAAAGCTATAATCTTGTAAGAAAAAGTTTATACAAAACCTCAAAATTTTGTTTTGCTAAACAAACCTTTATTTTTTCTTCAAGGATCTAGGAGTGTTTATTAGAGCTTATTTACCTTTAGACTTAGGGAGTGTTTGTGAGTGTGTTTTTAAGAGCTTATTTAGAACTCTTATTTCATGCCATGACTACTTATATTAATAAGAAGTGTTGGGAATGCTATTCACGTGGAATCCATTTTTAAAGTATGGTATCCACAAAAGTTTAACTCGATAAAAAGAGTGAGTGCTTGAGTAAGTGTTGGAAAAAGAGTCTTTCTAACACTCATATATATGGGCGTTTTTGTTTAGGCCCTCAAATACCTAAGACCTCTTAAATACACATATGTTATCTACCATATGTACGTTTTTTAGTCAAACATACATTCGATAAATAACTACTGAATGTGTATTTAAAAGGCCTCGGAAATATTGGGAGGCCTAAACACAAATGTTCCATGTTTGTTAATAACTTTTCTTAGTTTGTATCAACTGTGGGCTTTTTCAAATTTACTAATTAAGACTTAAAGAAAATCTGTTGACATATATACTTTACTAATTATACGTGCTCAAGATTTATCTTAACTACATATAGACCTAAGAAATGAAAATTAGATTACTTTTAATGCTTAAATTGAGTGGAATATTGAGAGGTTAAGAACATTATCAAATTGAATTTGCTGAAAATACAAGAATATTGACATTAGTAAATAAAGTATTAAAAAAAAGTACAACAACCTTTGATTAGAAATAAAGACACACAATATACAATAGTTGACAACAATACTTGATAGAGTTTAGGACTTAAAATGATTATGTGCACTTGAGCTTCTATATATCTCGAAAATAAGCCACTGAAGTAATATTCAAAATGTGCTCCTACAACAACACAAGTACACTCTCAAATACTCTGAGAAATCCTTTTGGCACAATCTAACAATAAACCTTCTCTCTGAACCACAAAAAATCAGCCATAAGCTATCATAATTTGGAAAAAAAATGTCATTTGAGTTGTAGAGATTACATGCATTAGTGCAATAAATTAACCACCTCTCTTAGCCGATATTCAAACTTTGGTTTGTCATGTAGTGACAGTCCGACTTCTTTTGCTAGACTCAATTGTTGGTCAATGTTATTTCTTACTACGACTTAGAGCATATGACTCCTTAAAAAAATAGAATATATGACAAGTGGATTATTATACTTCAGGTAGAAGTTTATAGAGGGGGAAGCTAAGATATAAATTAGGAGAAATGAAATTTGTACAATCATTTTTTGACAACTTTTTCTCTCAAACTCGCATTATGTTTTTAATTTCTCTTTCTATTGTTTTGATTTTTGTGTCGATACCTCTTTTTCTTTGTAAAATTATAGTTGTATCAAAAGTTCTCAATCAAATAACACAACTCATAAATTTATGCTGTAGATATTACATGCATTAGTGCATCTCATACATAGATATGAGATCGGACCGTCCAGATTTCAAACATGGTTACCCATAGTAAAATGATCTCAGCTACTAATTTAAAATCAATGACCCTGATCAATTACAACGTCTTCCTGTAATTGCGGGAAATCCAATTTTGAATATCCGAAAGTTTTTTTTTTTTTACCGAAGAATATCTGAAAGTTAGAGGGCATAGTGCATGAACTCCAATTAGTGCAGGAGATTCAGGTAAGATAAAAGGAATATTCTAATAACCTATAGGCCATACGAGCAACCATTGAAGAATTTATGTGAACCAATTACAATTATGAATTATGAACATAACAAATATGCGAAAAATATAGGCAATTACAGAGTTGTTGTTTGCAGAGAAAGGAATCTAAAGGATCCTACAACTGAATTAACAGTAACACCACCAAATAAGAAGGTGAAACATATAGTAATTAAGGAAAATATGGTGGTTTTATTGACACAAATGAAACAATAAAATAGTAGTAGAGAGAGTTTCACCAACTACTCACAGAGCAAAGCTCCGACACAAAGAGGATTCAAACTCTGGCCTTAAAGAGAAATCTTATTCCGTCATGTTCTAAAACACCTAAGACTTTCCCGTTATAAACAAATAAAGAAAACATTCTAGTACTTAACCCTAACGAGCCTCTTATTATTTAATCCTAATGGGCCATTTACTAATAATTTACTTAAATCTAATTAACTACCTACTAATTACTTAAAACACCCTCTCATATTGGATCCTAACATATATCTTATAACCAAAGCAACAACAAGATCAACTTTAGCAAGACCTATTACAATCCAGAATAGCAGAAAACCAACAGAAATCAACCAATAGAATCCCAAAACCATTAAAAAAACAACATCTAAGTTATAAGGATTAGGTAAAGAGTGAGAAAGAGAAAGCAATACAAGAAAACCACACAAAAATTTTAGTAACTACCTCTTGCTATTGTATTTTCTTTGGATATTTCTATTGTAAACAAAGAAAGGATAATAGTGGCAACACCACATATTTGATAGAAATTGGAACATCGCTAGCTCCTTACTACCAACATATTCAAGTAATAAGCACAATCAAACAACTCTAACAACAAAAAGGACTGGGACTAAATCTCACTTTCAATGTAATAAGAGAAAAATAAAATAAAAAGAATTCACATCGAAATCATTATCGGGCCACAATTGTGGTCCACCCTAGAGTGCGTCAACATTAAAGGTTACCATCGCAGTTAATTTGAGTGATGGAAGAAGAACACTCGAAGTATCATGTCCAATTTCTAACATGTGAAGTTTCAGAACAACAAGGGTAGAAGAGATGAAAATAATGGGACTCAAGGTGTGGAGATGAAGAGTAAGATCAAACTCCTCAACACGACGCTGTTTCGCAGCTTCTAGCAATTTGTTGATGATGTGTTCATCTTGCTTGCGGTTTTCATATCGAAAACTGCGGTTGAGGTGAATCCTTTTGAGGGGTATGTTGGCTGCAAGAGGAGAGAGCATGAGATTATCCACAAAACGACAAAAGCAAACAAAATTTTCATAGGTTCGATTGTCTTCATCGTCGAAGTGGAGAACGGGGAGCGAATAGAAGAGTGGGGTCCATCGCTTTGAAATAATGGTTGTAGTGAAAGCAAGTTTGGTTGGGAGAAAAGAGAGAATGTGACACAACAACTCATCTGGTAAACAACTGATTCTATCCATCTTTGCTGACTCAGCAAAACGCAGGAAGGGTTTGCTGAGTCAAATTGTTAGATAGAAAATATATTTCACTACTAAAAAAAATTAGAAAGATGAAGCGAATCATCCAATTTACCATCAAATTCAAACATATTGGAAACCCTAAAAAACAATCTCTTGTCCAAAATCAGAAACAACCACGAAGCAGAAATTCAAAAGCGATTATCTATAGTAGTGTTTTATGCTGAAGCCTTTAATATAACCTGAACAATGGAGTGTGACGATTGAACCATCGCTTCTTTTTTATTCATATCTGAATCTGAATGAATGAATTCCTTAGCTTCTTTTTTCTTTATATTAAAAAAAGCCCTAACACCAAGGCCCAAACCTCTAAATAAATCAACTTATTTTAGAGCAACACATACATAAGTCATTTTGATATTTCATCTGAAAATAAGAATTTTTAAAGAAAAAAAATTTCAGCAACAATTTTTCTCAAAAAATTCAGTAATTATTTTTAGATATTTTATTTAGTTCCCTTATTTTTTTTCTCTATCGGAGAAAAGCTTGTTTGAAGCACTTAGTTGGAATTTTTGTCTTCTAGTTAAGTTGTGATAGTTTAACACCTTTATTTTTAGAGATTTTTAAGAATAAAAAAAAAATTGTGTTTGTCTAACATGTGCAATATTGCATATGTTAGAGCAACTAAAAAATAGTTACTTTTTATTGAAAAACCTCAATTATTTATTAAAATTATAGATTGAATATAAAATGGAGAAGTTTCAAGACAATCTTACCATTTTAAATTTCTTAACATTTCTAAATTTGCACATGATAGAAAAACCTTTATAAAAATAAAGTTTTTACTGTAATTTTTTTTAAATTATAAAATAGTTTTTATTTTTAGCATTTTTTTTTATCTATTATATATTATGTATACTATATATAAATAAAAATAGGCCGTTTTCGGCTGACTTTTTCACCTTCCAATTATACCATTAAATAAATTTGACTATAAGAATTTGTTAAAGTCACTAAGAAGATATATATTTTGTTTATGAATTAGTTTCAAAATTTCATAAAAACTAATTAATTTTCGTAATTTATACGCATTATTGCACTAAAAAGTTCGGACAAACAATGTGTTGGGCTTTCTCTAAAAAAAAAATGTTAGGCTGACTTTTCACTTCCAATTATACCCTTAATCAAATTTGTATATTGTTGGTGTTATTGAAAAAGATAAGTATAGTTTCTCACAATATGAAAGTGCTAAATATATACACCTTTAATCTTATCTTAATTAAAATAAAAATAATTTTAAATCAAAATTAAAATTTTATAAAATCTAATGTTTGTAATTCATACGCACTAGCAAAATAAAAAGCGGAGAGATGGGCACATAGTGTCTGTCAGAACTCAGAACACTAGTCAACATAATAATTTTAAAAATAACTAACACACAAAAACATAATTAAAATATTAAAATTTATTTACACTAAAAATATTGTTTATAAGTTATTCTAAAGTAAAAAAAAAGTGATTCTAAAGTATAAAAAGCTGTCAATGTAGTCCTTCATATTAAGATGTTATTGATTGATTAAATTGACGATTTTGTAATATACTTTAGGGTTTCGTTATCACATTTGTGGCTTTGGAGAATGTGAAAGGAAATAACTTAGGTGCATTTGCTTTTTTCGTTTTAACCAAAATCAATGACATTCATTCATTCAAGAAAGTACATTGATATAATATAAACTTATAGTTGCTAAAAACAGAAAGGACGACTCTTGGAACAAATTCACGTCATCCATGTTAATAGCGTAAAAACGACAGTATACATATGTCTACAAATATTACTATATTAAAATATCTGGAAAAATCATGCCTTTGGATATGCAACGTTGACATCGTCAAACTTGTTGATTGGATCTTGACTTTATCAAAGCTACTCTTTCAATTACCTGAATCAATAAACATCATACTAAGACATGATATCAAAAAATATCACATAGACGAAAAATCAACACATGGCCAAAATTCACTTATTTTACTAAAGAAGGCTGAAAATATGTGGAAATCACTTATTTTACTTTAAGAAAAAAGAGAAAAAAAGTGGAGAGGTGATTTATGCCTAAAATTTACCCTAAATCATCACCCTTAGATCAAAGAAGAAGAAAAGTGGTGACAACTATGGTTTGACAAGGAGAAAAAAGTAGCAAAGATACCGACTCTATGCTTTATTGGGTACTTTTTTTTAACCGTAAAATATATTTTAAACTTGATCATGCTCAATACGAACAAAGACCAATATCAGAGATTACAAAACAAATGTGTGATATATTGGCGGAACACCGAAAAGAAAGACCATAAAAGACACCATACACTAATCACCTAACCAAGACCTACCTTCAATACCCATAAGAACAATAACCACCTAAACCAACTTTACCAACTAAATCAAACTCCATCGTGAACGGCCACTGAAAAGGAAATCCATAAACTATTTTCGCTCGCTTCTCACCACAAAACACCATATTCTTTGTTGGGTACTACTATATGCTTGTTTATATTCCAAGTTAGGTGCATTTTCTTAGATGTTATTTTTAAGATCTTAACCAAATTCACCATAATTTTCTCAAAGTTTTTTATATACAAAAAAAATAATTATTTTTTTAGTTAAAAACCATATGAAAAACACCAAAGAAAATACACCTAAGATATACATTGGAGTGGTCATCACTTTACACTCTTCATGTTTGAATTTCTACATAAGCTCCTTTGTATACTTAGAGTGATGAACATATACTCCATCTTTGCATTGGTTGATTTGAATTTCAAGAAAGAACTTCAATTCTCCCATCATGCTCATTTCAAATACATCCTCCATTAAATTAGAAAATATTATATCATCAACATAAATTTGCACAATTAAGATGTCTTTCCCAAGTGTTCTTCTTAATAGTGTAGTGTCAACTTGACCTCTTTTAAAACCATTTTCAAGCAAGAAATTGCCCACTCTTTCATACCAAGTTCTAGGAGCTTGTTTCAGACCAAGTGATTTCTTAAGTTTAAAAACATAATAAGGATGTTTTAAATCCTCAAAACCTGGAGGTTGGTTTGACATACACTTCTTCAGAAATTACACCATTTAGAAATGCATTCTTAACATCCATCTAATATAATATTATGCCATGATTAACTGCATAGGATAAAAGTAACTTGATTGCTTCCAGTCTTGCAACTGGGGCAAATGTTTCAGTGTAATTAATACCCTTTTGTTGATTGTAACCTTGAGCCACAAGTCTTGCTTTATTTCTGACCACTTATCCAATTTTGTTGAGCTTATTTTTGAACACCCATTTTGTTCCTATAATGTTCTTCTAAGGTGGTTTAGCAACTAGATCCTAGACATCATTTCTTTTGATCCCAGACATCTTCTTGCATTGCAACTATCCAACCATCAAATTAACAATATAAGGATGTTGTGCACGTAACACAACAAAGCTTATTAGACTTTTTTATTGATGCTATATCTCTTGAACTTATTTATGATTATGAAATCTTTTATATGATAGATGGCTATGTCATTATTTGCACTGTTTTGGCCTAATTACTTAGGTACAAAGGGAATCATTGGTTTTTATCATTCCTGCGTTTGGTGGTACTGTTTTTGAACAACTCAATATGTTAATAACCAATATCCTCACAAGAAGGGAAAGACATGGAATGGAAGATACAAGGTGGGTGTCATAACTAACAGCAGAAAAAAAAGGCAGGCAACCACAAAAAAGCTTTTAAATACCAACAAACACTAGCACCTAAGCCAACACAGCAGGGGCGCTAACAGAATTAACAACCAAACACAGCTAATGCTCCTGAACAACACCACCAAGACCACCTACAGCAAGGTGCAACCAACTACCGACCTCAGCACTCTCTCGGGTACTTTAAGCCTATTCAAACACCAATTCCACGAGAGTACTTTAGTCTCCTCAACCATTTCATCACCCTCCTTAACCTTGTTATTAAAAATCCGGTCATTTCTAGATTTTGACCAAAGCATTACTCATCAGGTTTGTGATTAAGCATATCATCATCTATGTGACATAACTTTTCAAGCCTTCCTTTTGTATTCACCAAGCTTTTGCTTTCATATGTTTAGATTGTAGATAGGGGTGCGCAAGGCCATAGGTATCTACACTACTAAAAAAACAAAAATTAGTGAGGGATATTTATTGAGGGAAAACGTGAAATCACTCTCTAATTCCGTCACTAAATTTTGCGACCAATGAATTTGTGAGGAATTTCATTTTTTCCGTCACTAATTTCCCTCGCTAATTTTGCTTTTTCTAGTAGTGCTATCTAGAGAATATGTTCAACCACAGTGGATATTTGATTGTGTGAGTGCACACATAATTTTGCCGACAGAAAAAGAAACATCTGCTGGTGTGGTACAGACCGGAGAATCAAACAACGAATGGTCAAGAAAATGTCGATACCGGTATGAGTTTACTTGTGATGTCTCATAAAAATAGAAAGATATACGAAGCCATAAAGAGATCAGTGGGGCCTCAAAAATTTGAATTGTTTGGCGCGGGCCGGGGGTACTATATTTTTAGTTACAAATTCCATGGGATATCGTACATAAATGTTTTCTAGATGTCAAAACTTGACATCCGACACAGTTTTACGGTTTCCAAAATTTTAATCATTTTTTCTCTCTTCTTGAAATAAGACCAACATGAATGTGTGCAACTGCAATTGCAAACCACGTAATTTTATCTTAAGAGTTTGATCATAATTTTTGTTGTATTTTGTCTGATACATGTCCATTTATATTTTTGTTCTTATCTCTTAGTTCTGGTTTATAAATTTTGAACAAAGAAATATAACATTGCAAACATAATTAATACATATTTTATTTAATAAGATAACATGCTATCAAACTCAAGGGAAGGGAATTGATCAATGATTTATTCCAAGAACATATATAATCTAGCTATGAATGATACCATAGCTAGATTATTTTTTAATGTAGGAGATGTTCAACAGTCACAATCACATTTCTGATTTTTGCAAGAACCACCATTCCAGCCTCCTACTCTCCTGCAATCATTGTCACATTCTTTGTCGTCGCCAGATAAACCATTACATACACTCCCGAAGTTCAGATTATGTGTCTTACAAGGCGCATTTTGCGCCACTACTTCTTCTGCAATTTCCAAAAGAACAATATTATTTTTCTTAAGTAATACTCCCTCCGATCCTATTTATAAGAGAAAGCTGGGTCAATAAAAGTTGATGTATCTGAACTGAATTTTGAACCAAATGCATATGCTTTTGCTGACCAAATTTTCTCTTATAAATAGGACCCGAGGTAGTATATTTTCAACACTCGACTGTTAACAAAATTACTATTTTAAATTTCTTAACATGTGTAAATTTATACAAGATAGAAAAACTTTTTCATTATTAGTATATTATGTTACATATGTTTCTTTGATATGTAATAAATACTATGATGAAAACATTAGCTAATTATTTCTCTTGAAGATAAATTTGTAAAAGCAAAATCAATTGGCAGTGAAGCATATATTCCCGTAATTTATTTCTCTTCAAGATAATGATTTGTAAAAGATAATTAATTCTCTTGAAGATAAATTTATAATACCAGAGTCAACCTTTTAGATTCCCCTGGTTTATTTAAAGTACTCCTCCTCTTTCAAATTATATGTGGTTTTGAAGAAAAAAAATTGTCCCAAATTATATGTCGCATTATTATACCAAAGAATCATTAATGTTACTTTTCCTATTATAGTTCTAACCATTTATCACTCACTCTTCTTTCAATTCTTTAATTTATCTTTCTCATACTATTTATTAAGGACAATTTTATAAAACAACTAATAATATATTTTTTCATATAAAATTAATTACATTTTCTTAATACATGTGAAATGACCAAAACATCATATAATTTGAAACGGAGGAAGTATAATATTTAGGGATAAAGATAGTAAATAGAAAAAAATGATATATAATTTAAGATTTTTTTATGTTTTCCTCCTTAAATTCTTAAGGGAAGAGGGCCATAGTGATATATAATTTGATCCAGAGGTAAGTAAATTTTTCCAAGATTATTTCAATTAGAATTTAGAATCAAATTTTCTAAAATTATTTATTATTAATTGAATCTCATTAACCACATTTCATCCAAGTATTTAAATTTTTTGATTGAAATAGTGTCAAACAATCATGAATAATCATACATACACACACACATATATATATATATATATTCATTCCCTCAAAAAAATAATATATGTATTCGATATCTTTAATAATGTGTCAATTTATAATTACTGAACGGATAAAATATTCTTTAAAAATCGTAAACCTATAAAAATTAAACTCTAAATTATAGTTTCCATACATGTTTTTATTTTCTAATAAAAAGTATTGTAATAAAAAATGGTTTTATGAGTTAAACACAATGGCTAAAATACAAAATTATATCCCAAATTACTATAATATAAACTTACGAGCAGCTGAGAGAACAATGAGAATGAAGCACAAGCTAGCTAGTGTTTTCCTCTCCATCAGCTTTTTTTGTCTTCTAAAGAAATGTAAATGGTTATGTGCTATCGCATTGTTGATAGATGTAGCCAATTTATAGAACCCCAAAAATTTAAAAAGTATTCCCACCATCAATTTCAATTGTGATCGGAACTATATTTAATCACTAATTGCTGTTTGAAAAGTCACCATGAATGTGACCTAGACCATCGCTAACCGGTTTTAAATTTTTAAGACTTCATACCTATTAGATATCTCATTTGAGAGAGAAGTTTTTTGAGTCTTACAAGACTTAATATCTCATTTAAAATCTCAATGTTAAGTAAGATCCACATTTTTTTAAATATTGAAAAATTGAAATGTAGTGATATGAATTTATTAATAGTTGATTAGCGAGTCTCATTCAAAAAATGAGTGCCATATAGCACCTCTCTTAAAAAAATTGTGTGAGATGTTGGCTTGAAGGATTTAATACTTATTAGATAATACTATTAAAAAATTATAAATGAGTGGTGTGCACACATATGAGATGTATTATAAAATATTGTACCAAAAAAAAAGTATTATAAAATAAATGTCTTCATTGTGAATATTCTTGATAAAAGTGATAAGACTGCAATTCTTACTTTACTAAATTGCTCCACAAATTAAGAATTTCCACTTTAAATTTAAATTGTGAAAGGAACTATATTTTTTTTTTTTTTTAAGGATGAAAGGAACTATATTTAGTCACTTATTGTTCTCTTTTATGGGAATGAGTATCAAATTTTTTTACCGTAGACCAACAAGAATTTTTTAGTAATATTTTATTGGATCTAATATGTTTTCTTCCTTTCAAAGATCACATCAAATTCTTTAATCTTATTATTAATTGGTCATTAGGCGGCCGAATAGTGAGTTTCCAAACTTATTTTTTTATCCCAAACTCTCCTAATCACCTCTTCAAAACCTGGTAGGAAGCATTAGGCCTGACTCCATTTCTCAATTTGAATAGAAAACTTCCGAAACAATCCAAAATGAATTCCTTCCTATTCAAACCATACATATCACCAAAGGTTTTCAAGTCAGACTCTACACAAAATCTTGCAAATTTTGTACTATTTGTTGAGCATTAAATTGATGGATTTATATATTTATGAATTACTTTTTTTTAAAGTTAAACTAGACCATCGAAATTGACACCATACATAACTGAACCCCAGACCTTGAGAGATGCTTACTCCAAGGTCTCAAGTCAACATCACCAGATCAACCCAAATAGTGTTGATGGATCTTACGAACTTGAGACCTTGAGAAAACCTTAATGAAAAATACAAGATATTTACGGACTGTCCAGATAGACCGCACAATAATATGCCAAACCAGAAGAAAAAAAACGTCGCCCTAAATTTATCTCTACTAAAGAAGAATGAAAATGTTCTAGCTGAATGTTAGCCCTTTTCATATATTTGAGGCATGTTAGGATTAATGTTAGTTATATTAGTTTGATCAAGCCTCATTTTTACAAAATCATGTTTGATTAAAATGAGTCTGCTCTAGCGTTGTTTATGTTTGGGTAACTCTTGTCAAAAGCATGTATAACGAAAGGTAATTCATTTAGATAATAGCTATCGAAAGTACTTTTGATATGTAATTACCAAAAAAATAGCATAAATGTAATAACATACTATATGTTCAAATGGTAAATGGAACATCACAAACGGCAAAAGGAGAATGAAAAATTATCAGGGTCCATACAAACGTATGTTTCAAGCCAAATTTGGTTTGGCTAACGGACTTATTTCCTTATAGAAAAGTATTTTTGCTCTGAATGTATTATGACAACTTCAAACCAAACATGCCCTTAAAGTTGCTGTTACTTTTGTATGGTAGGGGAAGAAAAAGGAGGGAAATGCTGCCAAATTTGTATTTTCTAGCATTACTGATCTGTTGTCATTTGGAAAATGAATCTAGTTTGTTGAAGTGTTACTACTTCGATTATTACGTTGCCTTTTGCAAATATTAGGAAACTAAGCATTTGAAAAGGTGTAACACCCCGGAAGCCTGAGAAAAAGGTCAAGGGAACTCATCAGACTTATTACCATTTGAAAGATGTTAGCTTTTTTCATCACGAAACCTTTGCTGGAAGAAAATAGAACAATTAGAGTGCATGACAGAAAAATAAAGAAAGCCGAGGCAAAGAAAAACTACGAATGTGCAGACCAAGCTACGGGAGAAAACACCAAAACCAAAAATAGATATGATTATTTGGCAGAGGTTTGCTTGCTTTTTGTGTAACTCAATTTATATCCTCTAGCTGGTGATAAATTTTCCAGTTTATTTGATTTTTCTATGTATTACAGGTACCCAAGATTTGTGGATGCACTTGGAGAATAAGACGACTGTCTTACAATGGTGTATCTCATTGCTTTTTGTTATTCCTGCGTTTGGTGGTACTGTTTCTTTGGAGGGAAAGGGGGTGCTTTTCGATGAATCTGACCAGAGCATTACTCAGCAGGTTTGTGATTTAGCATATCATCTTCTATGTGAAATAACTTTTCAAGCCTTCCTTTTGTATTCACGAAAGTATTACTTTCATATGTTTAGATTGTTGACAGGGATGCGCAAGGCCATAGGTTTCAATCTAGATATTTGATTCTGTGAATGCACGCATAGTTTTTCCGACAGAAAGTTATAGGGTGGGAAGGTAATTTGTTTCCATTTTCCATGCTTATTGTTTTAGCCATCTTGGTTGGAGTGTTATATATTATATTCTGCAAAAATCTGTGTTTTCTTCAAGGGATATCTTCTTGTCGAATCATAAATCCACACATCCTTTTTGTCTTTTCATTTTGTTTGATTAATTTGTTTCTAAAAACTTAAAATGTTTCTTTTGTTAACAAGATTCCTCGATCTCACTTTTCAAGTTTCGTTAACTACGATGAAGAAGGCTACATTCCCGACTATGCAAAGATTATCAACCACTTGCAAGCTGCTGCGAGAAAGGAATTTCTTCCGCTTCCTGGTGTTGGAAAAGAAGATTCCCTTCAGGGTGCTATTACATAGACCTGAGCAGATTTAAATGTTGAAAAAGAAACATCTGCTGGTGTGGTAAAGACCCGAGAATCAACATCGAATGGCCAAGAAAATGTAGATACTGATATGAGTTTACTAGTGATGTCTCATAAAAATAGAAAGATATTCGAAGCCATGAAGGTAAACTTTTTCAATCTCCTTATGCATACTCAAGTTGCTTACTTCTTATCCTCCGCATAAATGGTTGCAAAGTGATTGATGGGTTAAGTCTTTACAATTGGTTCTGAATTTCTTCATCTTTTATTATTTCTTATTTTGTTGTAAATCTGTTATTCTGCAGATATCTAACAAGCGCAAGCAGAATGAGACTGATCACATCAAACAGCGGAAAATGAAATTAGATGAAGCTAAGGGTCAAAGGAGTTGAAGACTCTAGCCATGACTTCATTTTTGGTATTGAAATTAAGGCAAGATGAATGTGTTTTAATTTTAAGGTAGAAAAAGCCTTATAACTCAAAGAGCTCATTCAAGTGATTTTGTATTTATCGTATCACAAAGAGATTAGCGGAGGCTAAAAAATTTAACTTTGTATCTGACACAGTGTTACGGTTTCCGAAATTTTAATAATTTTTTCTCACTTCTTGGAATAAGACCAACATGAATGTGTGCAACTTCAATTGCAAACCACATAATTTTATCTTAAAAGTTTAATTCTCAGAAATCTTGATCATATTTTTGTTGTATTTTGTCTAATACATGTCCATTTATATTTTTTAGAGATAATTTTTATAGACACATATTTTTTTAGAGATAATTTTTATAGAGACAGATACAAACTTCCATCTTTCCATTTTCCTTGGGTCTCTTGCTTTGTTTTTGGCTTTTTGTTCTCTGTTTAATAAAATTTTCGAGCAAGGTGGTAGAAGATAGGGGTAGTTGTGTGGTACCAACCTATAGTTAAGATGTCAAGTTATCTCCTAATGTCTTCCTTCGCTTTTGATTCATATATATATATATATATATATATATATATTTGTTCTTAACTCTTAGTTCTGTTACACTACGTTGGTCTATAAATTTTGAACAAATTAAAGAAATATAACACTACAAACATAATTAACACATATTTTATTTAGTAAGACAACATGCTATCTTGTCACACATATTACGCAATATCCTTCCTCCGGTCTCGTATGTAAAAAAATATTCTTTTTGTAGGTTTATCGAATAATTAATGTATTTGTTTTACAACATAGATAAAATACATTAATTTTTCAATGAACCTGAAAAAATAATTTTTTTTCTTATATTTGAGACTGTAGGAAATATTAATTAATTCTCTTCTTACTCAAGTGAAGATAATTGATCAATGATTTATTCCATGAACATAATCTAGCTATGAATGATAGTATAGCTAGATTATTTATTTATGTAGGAGATGTTCAATTAACAGTCACAAACACAATTCTGATTTTTGCAAGAACCACTAAGCCAGCCTACTCCTCTCCTGCAAAGATTGTCACAATCTTGGTTGTCAGATAAACTAATACATGCACCCCTGAACCAACGAGTTGTTATCTCACAAGCCTCAATTTGCACCACTGCTTCTTCTGCAATTTCCAAAAGAACAATAATATTTTTCAACACTGGATACTTAACAAAATTACTATTTTAAATTTTTTAATATATGCAAATTTGCACATGATAGAAAAACTTTTTTATTATTAATATATTATATTACATATTATTGTTTGATATTTAATAAACACTATGATGAAAACTGTTGTATATTGGCTTCAAATTGGATTTGCAGGAAACCTAAAATCGCGTCACGATTTCAGGCACTGTGACATGATTGGATAGGCAGAGAGGTTGGTTCTTGTGACGGAAAATCGTGCCACGATTTGGGAAATCGTGACACGATTCAACAACTTCCTCACTAAGTTTCACTTGAAAGGGACTGGTCACAACGGCTGTTCAGACAAAATCGTGCCGCGATTTTACAGTACCGTGACGCGATTTTGGACTGCAGTGACTAGTATTTAAGTGGTTCTGCAGCATTTTTGAAGGAGAGCTGAAGCTAGAGGCCTAGGGTTCACAAAGGGGGGAACTTGAGAGTTGAGTACCTTTGTAGGGAGG
>Ga0228711_1008037_pt1 | contig 14990 bp, 14 predicted proteins | sample MedpolnodulmetaG_2_FD_177996 | JGI IMG/M metagenome (GOLD analysis project Ga0228711, IMG submission 177996) | Root nodule microbial communities from Medicago polymorpha collected in Santa Monica, California, United States - brown nodules | ecosystem: Host-associated > Plants > Roots > Nodule...
TTAGATTTGATTTCGTTTTATTTAATATTATTTCCTTTTTAGAACTATTTTACTTCAATTGCAAGTTATTATATTTCAGGAACAAATAATTGATAGATTGAGTCTTGAAGCAAAAGAAAGAGGATTATGAGCTGATTCAGGATGAAAATACGAAAATATGAGACAAAAATATGTCACCCCCAAGTCAGAGACTTGGCACGGCCCGTGCCACCAGCAGCACGGTCGTGCCAGCCTTCAGGATGCTATTTTGCTGCTTCTGCTTCATGGACAAGCTACCTATTATTAGTTTACTTCTGACCTAAAAGCCTGTGGTTTCTTGTGGAACATTCTAGTGTTATATTTCTTAGGGCTTAAGTCATTGTAAACTATAAATAAAGTAGTTAGCTATCACAACAATTCGTCTTTTGTTCTTGGAATTCAATAGTGACAATTGTCTTTCTTAATAAAAGTTATTTCTTTACTTTCTTGTTATTTTACTTTATGTTCTTCTTCTTATCTTTTATGTCTACGATGAACATGAGTGAGTAGACTCTTCTTGTCTTGGGATTGTTGGATAAGTCTAATGACATAATCTTAATCAAACTAAGCCATAAACTCTAATTTTATATAAATCTCCTTTCTAATCTATTTCACCGTTTTTATAATGAATTAACAAATATCAAACTCATAATATGACAGCGGAGGGTTAGTATTTGTTAATTCATCATCACAAATATCAATTCATAATGCGACAGCGGAGCTTTAATGTTGGAACAAGTGAAATTAGGCAAGGGTCGCAAAACACGAGAATAGTCTAGCAAACCTTGAGACATATAAAGTTTCGTTCTTCGAGGATTCTAATAGCAATCAACCATGAGAATATGCGTGGTTGCTAGAGGAACCCACTCACTGACTTCGAAAGAAGCTTTGATACGCTTAAGAGAAACTTGTCTTTAGAAAGTAGGTCGAATATAAAGTTTAGGTTTAGGGTTTGTTTGTGAAGGGTTTGTTATTACGATGAACCAATAATTCCAAGACGCTTTTTATTATTCTTTTAAAAACTCAATCTTTACAACTGAACTTTCTTCTAATCATTTTCTAAAAGTTAATTAAATTGAACAACTCCCTGTTAGAACAATACTTTCTTTTTACTACTTCGGTAGAACCGGTTTTACTCATCAGTTAACTCTCCGATTAATGAACATGAAGTTGGGTTACAAGTAAATAAAGTCTGATAAAAAACTGTTTCATCTAAAATTCAACTCAATCTTTTCAAATAATATGTTATTTGATGGAGCTCATTAATAATTTGAGTTCAAACATTTATTTTTTCAAGGACTTGAGCGAGTTCAATTGTTTGGTTATATTATTTAAAATACTTTAACGACTCTTTGATAATTTAAAATATAATTGTAAATAAATTAAGTTAATTTTATATTATTTAAATACTTTGATGACTCTCTTTTTTAAGGAACTTTGATGGCTCTTTTATTGAGGAGAAAAACTCATTAAGTATTTAAGTACTGTAGTACAATACTTAAATTAGGTGGGGTGTGGGTAGAAAACAGTGGGAGATAGGTAGAAGCTTTATTGAGGGCCAACAATTTTTGATGAAAAGTAGCAAAGCCCAATGAAACTAATTAACTCCTCCTCCAAGAAGCATGGTGGTAGAACGGTTCCAAGGCAGAAAGAATGTCGAATTCACCAGCAGCAGAATCGAAGCTCGTAACTGATTTGATTTTATTAGCGGCGAGCGCGGCATTCAGTTGCTTAATATTATACACCGGTCTATCATATCTTGACCCGAATCGTAAATCATCGAAAAAAGCTCTTGAACATAAGAAAGCCATTGCAAATCGTCTAGGTCGTCCCCTCATTAAAACAAACCAATACGAAGATGTAATAGCCGGTGATGTTATAAATCCTGACCACATCGATGTTGAGTTCGACAGCATCGGAGGATTGGAAGCTATTAAAGAAGCTTTGTTTGAGCTTGTTATTCTACCTTTGAAACGATCAGAATTGTTTACCCATGGAAAACTCTCGGGTCCTCAAAAGGGTGTCTTGTTGTATGGACCACCTGGTACTGGCAAAACCATGCTTGCTAAAGCTATTGCTAAGGAGTGTGGAGCAGCTTTCATTAATGTCAGGATGTCCAATCTCATGAGTATGTGGTTCGGCGATGCCACTAAGCTTGGTAAGACAAACTGCTGTTAATGAATGTTTTCTAGACAATCTATTTAAATTCAATATCTTGTGAGAGAATATTTAGCCAATATGTTGCTGCGTGTCTAATGGTCACAGCCTCACAGGTGCACGTCGTGGAATCAGCTTCTTGTAAATGTACTATAACTTATATAAGTCTGCCTACAATAGATCCATAATGGTTCAGACCCTTTCCTAGATCCTACTACGGTGGAAATTTCGTAGGTTGCCTTTTTTATCATCCAGGTTGCTGTTTTTTGCTTTCAATTTCCGACTGAAATCCCTGCAGGTTTTTTTGATGGATAAGGCCATCTGTTCATCTAATGGCAATGTGTTGTTCTGATAATGATAGTGACCTTTATATTGGGAAAACAAGTTTATAACATATGAATATCCCTCCCTCGATCGATTTATGGGCATTTGAAAAACTTTCTAGCTGCTAAGACTGATATTGGAACTGGTTTCTAAGATGAGGCTAAAATATTACAAACAACTCCAGTTTTGGAATGAGTTTATGCTGTTTGAGTTTTTTGTCCATGTATGTTCCTCATTCAGGAGTGTATCTGTATAATGATGGCTACCCTTGTTGGTTCTCTAATTATTGTTGATTAGCAAAATGTGTGGTTATTTGGTTGAAGGCTTGAAGCTGTTCGTGCGCACATAGGTCAAATTCTTCATTAGAAGATTTAACGAGGGCATCCTGGCATACATAACTATGCTTCATTTATCAAACCCTAATATAATTGTATCTAATCTTTCATGTGATCAATTTACTTTATGTTTTTCATTTTGAATGCGGTTCTTTGTTTTGGCCCATCGTTAATATTATGCTGTTTTTGTGCAGTGTCTGCCATATTTAGCTTGGCTTATAAGCTTCAGCCGGCTATCATATTCATCGATGAAGTAGACAGTTTTTTGGGTCAACGTCGTTCATCAGATCACGAGGCTTCGGTAAACATGAAAACTGAGTTCATGGCTCTATGGGATGGGTTCAGCACTGACCGTAAGTTCTAAAGTAGTTGACACATAGTTTTCGTTCGTAGCATAAATTTTCAAAATATGTGAATATTTGGATGAGGATTTTACTAGCAATGTCTACTACTTTAAATAGTTTTTCTTTTGGTTTGTGTGTAGAGAATGCTCGAGTTATGGTGCTTGCAGCAACTAATCGCCCTTCAGAACTTGATGAAGCAATACTTCGGCGTTTTCCTCAAGCCTTTGAAGTTGGAATTCCAGACCAGAAAGAGAGGGCTGAGATATTGAAGGTTATCTTAAAGGGCGAGAGGGTTGAAGATAACATAGACTTCGGTTATATAGCTGGTTTATGCAAGGGTTACACTGGTTCAGATCTATTTGATCTTTGCAAGAAGGCTGCATATTTTCCTATTAGAGAACTGCTGGATGACGAGAAGAAAGGGAAACAATCTCAAGTTAGTATATGTGTCATTCTCTTTGACTTTCTTCTATGCTATAATTTAAAATTTCCACAATAGTGAATAATATGCTGTGCACAGCTGTCGGCTGACTTGACTGGACTGCATTTCTATATCTGTTTCAGTTTCTGTGGTCTAGAAGAGAAAAATAAAGGCTTAATTGCACTTTTGGCCCCCTAAGTTTTAGATTTGGTGATTTTGGCCCCCCAAGTTTTAGCCCCTTAATGATTTTTTAGCCCCTCACATGTTTTTCCTTAATTTTGAGTTGATATGTGAAATTTTAATGACATGGAAGCTTGCTATGTTTGACATAGTGGATATTATCAATTTCTTTATAAAAAAAAAAAACTGGTAAAATTGGAGAGCTCACGTGCCTTTCCCTTCAGTTCTGCATTTGCTTGTTTCCCGAATTGTTTAAAAGTGAAATCTTGAAGGGAAAGGCATGTGAGGGGCTACAACATCATGAAGGGAAAAGCATGTGAGGGGCTACAAAATCATGAAGGGAAAGGCACGTCAGCAGAATGTTGTGCTGGATGTGTGGCGAGACTAGTCAGGATGCAGTTTCATATAGTCTTGTACTCTTGTTAACTGGTGTGCCTTTGGTGAATGTAATTACTGAGCCGTGTTATTTTATTTTTATGGTTCAGGAACCTAGACCTTTGTCGCAGTTTGATTTAGAGAATGCCCTTTCCACTTCACGGACGACGACTGTTGCAAGCGAGTACGGTGTGTCATCATCAAGACGGACGTTTCCTGGTGAGTCAGTTGATTATCAGGGTCAAGCTGCAATCAATGAATTCTCTAAGCTTATGGTTTCTTATATGCTTAACCTCCAATCAGATTCCCAGGATTCTTAAGCTTTTGAATTTTTCTAGAGCATTTTTATACTTTCATTTAGCCTAGTCCGGATTGCAACAGCGATTACTTTGTTAGTTATACTAGTTCTAGAACATTTATTATTTATTATATTTATTTATATACGCTGTTTACAAAAGTGCCAAGGTTGGCTGTTGCATTTTGTTCAGTATTTGATGCATCAATTCTTCTTGTAGCTCTTCTAGTTCCATACTTTATTTCTTCTGATTACTGTTGGGGTAATGCACATATATATGATGCAGTCAAATGACATAAAACTGGAATAATATAAATTTCCACTGGGCCTCGGCTGTTAAGTGGACACCGGTCATTTATAGAGCTGAATCACGCATTCTGCTCTGTTTTGTTAAAGATTTGTGATAGAGAAAAACATATTATAATCTGGAATCAACTCTAAAGAACACTTACTTTTGGTCCTGGTGATGCGAGCACAGCTAGAAGTTCATCTACATTGCTGTATTATATAATTTAGTGCATAATAAGTGGTTTAATTGGATCTAACACTGAAATGCCCAACAACTTTAACAGATTAAGCTAATATTCACCAAGACAATGCAGTTATCAAGTTGCCAACATCCATCAATGGTTGAGACCCGGGGGGAATAACTGGTATTGGAGTGGATTCGGCATGGTTACTCCCTCCAAATTCATATCTTTGATAGCTTAAATATTTCACAGATTAAAAAATCATTTAATTGATGTATATATGTATGATCCAACCATTTTGTTTTTCATTTGAAATAAAAATAGGTCATCCAAATCCGTACAATTTGTTTGTTTAAAAAAGTTGCATTTTCAATCACTTTTTACGCTTTAGTGTATTTGAAATTATACCATTTGGTACTGAAAAGTAAGAAGTCATGAACAAGTATTGGGAATGTTTTCGTCTTTCAAGCTTTTTGCATTTTCAATCACTTTTTACGCTTTATGTATTTGAAATTATACCATTTATTAAGTTGTTTTCAAGCTTTCATGGGACACTGTTTGTAGAGATAAAAAGCATGGTGGCTTAGGTTTGAGGAAGATGCACACTGTTAATATAACCTATATATGATTCCGAACACAACTGCTGCCAAAACCAGAAAAAAAAAAACTAACTAACAACAGTTTAAAACTGGCAACACAGGTTGTTGTTGACAAAGTAATAAAATCGCTGGATCCGAGAGAGCTATGGCAGATCCAGATTTGGATCTAATTCAGATTCAGAATGATGGATTTTGATGAAGATTCAGTTCTTGATGAAGGTTCACGCATAAAAATTCTTCAATCCAGATTTTGAATCAAACCTGTATGGGCGAGAGAAGAGAAAGAAGAAGAGAGAAAAAGAGGAGATAAGGATGATCTTGTTTCTTCTTCAACAAAATGATGATGCAGAAGAAAAAAAAATCAATTGGAATTTTTGTGCTTTGTTGTTATGTGATGTGAATCTAATGAAGTTTTTTTTTTCACGTGCCCCTTCCAATTTCTTTTTCTTTTTTTTTATTTCAGCAATAAATACACAAATGGATTTTTTCTTTTTTTTTAATTAGTTATTACACACGTGACATGCCACTCGACTAAGTTAAAATTGGCCAAAAGGACGAAAGATGCAAATGGGCTAAATTTTAGGGGGCCAAAATTGTAGTTTTTGTACTTAGGAGGCCAAAATTGCAAGTTTTTGAAAGTTAAGGGGGAAAAGTGCACTTTAGCCTTTTTTTTATTTAATAATAGACATAATTATTATTAAGAGACAATATCTGAAAAATACAAAGAGCTGGCATCGGATGGTACATCTTCCATCCAAACCTTATCAGGATCTGTGGTTGCTAATTGGGCCAAAAAATGAGCCAATGCATTACCAGTCCTTTGAATATGAGAAAAAAATACATTGGCTAAAATGAGACCAAAGAGAGAGAATGCTATCAATAATAGATCCCAAGTAAAGCCTATTATCTTCTTTAGTTCCATTGAGCAACTTAATCACCCTTTCATTATCGCTTTCAAATTGAACCTTTGAAAATCCACAATCACTTGCGAAAATCATAGCTTGGTATATACCCCATGCTTCCGCCGTTGTTGCACACGGGATTCCATGTCGAAGCCAAGTTTTAGAAGCCATCAAAAATCCTTCATCGTTTCTCGCGACCACTCCAATTCCCCACAGGCCAGTGCTAGATAAATTAGCATCACTATTTAGTTTTATAAAATCCTTCTCAGGTTTCTTCCATTTCACTTGATTAGGGACACGAGGCTTGTGCTGATTTGAAATCGGAGGGGAGTCGTCGAGGGAGTCTGGATCTATGAGATGAGCTTTTCTGTAGTTGAGGATGCTAGAGTCTGCACGTTGAATCACTATCTCACCAGGTACGTTGATGTTTTCGAAGATTTTTTGATTACGAGTTTGCCGTATACTATGTAGAAGCGATGTTATGTTGATGATGCTGTCTGGATCATTATTGATGATAAAATACATAAGCCAATCAGTAAAATATGAGATTTCAGAAGAATGAAAGTTTATCCCCAGTTTGGACTCAAACCACTCTTTCTTAGTAATTTCACAATTAAGAAAGAGGTGGTTAATATTTTCTATATTAGACTCACATCTAGGACAAAGGAGAGGACACCTTATGCTCTTTTGTGGAGTTCCTCCCTGACTGGGAGAGCCTTTTGGAAGAGACGCCAGAGAAAAACCTTGTGTCTAGGGATAGTTTCAATTCCCCACACTTTTTTCCAGACTTGATCCATTAACCTAGTATTAGAGGAACCTTGGTCCATGTTGTTCTTCCAAGTTTGAATGGCATGGTACCCTGTTTTGAAAGTGTAATCACCTGTCTCTGAGAATCTCCACAATAGAGAATCTTCCTTCTCTTTATAGGTTATGGGAATTTGCTGGATCTGGATTCCACAATAGGAAGGAAGGTTGCTTCAATGAGAGGTTTATTCCAATTAGGAGGAGTACCAGCTAGAAGGTCTTTAACCGGCACCATTTTGGGATTGTTGATATTTTGGGAAATAACTTTTAAGCCATTCTGGGTTGGAAGCCAGTTATCACCCCAAATTTTAGTTTTGTGACCATTTCCTACTCTCCAACAACACCCTTTATTTAGGATCCACATAGTTTGTTGCATACTTGGCTAGGCATAACTGGGATTTACTCCAATAAAGGCCTGAAGAACATTTGTAGTAGGGTAGTATTTTGCCTTGAAGCATTTAGCAATAAGAGAATTAGGGCTGTTGTGAAGCCTCCAAATTTGTTTAGCCAGCATGGCTAAATTGAAGTCTCTTAGGCATCTAAAACCTAGTCCACCTTCTGTTGTGGATTTAAAAAGTTTCTCCTTCCTGACCCAATGTATAAATATGTTTTCCCCTTTACTACCCCACCAAAACCTACACACAACACTTTCAATTTTGTGACAGATTTCTTGAGGTAGAAGGAAACAACTCATAACATAGACATGGATGGCTTGAGCAACAACCTTTATTAGAACACTTCTTCCAGCAAAAGATAATTTGCGCTCTTTCCAACCTTTAAGCTTATTGATAATTTTATCCATGATGTAGTTAAAATCTTGAACTTTAGATCTACCAAGCTCAGTAGGAAGCCCCAAATACTTTGAGATATTATTGGAAATACTGGTGGGCAGCTGAGCTTGAAAACCATTCTTGATGTCTGGACTGAGATTAGGATTAAAGACCATTTCTGATTTGTCTAGGTTAACCTTCTGCCCTGAAATATTTTGGTACAGCTGAAGGGTATCCATGATAAACTTTGCTTCTTGAATCTCAGCCCTACAAAAGAAAAGGTTGTCATCAGCAAAAAAAAAAGGTGGGAAATAGCAGGTGATGTGTTAGTTATCTAAATTCCATGAATATGGCAATCATATTGTCCTTTAGCAATAAGACCAGATAGAACCTCTGCACAAATAATAAAGAGATACGGAGACAGGGGATCACCCTACCTAAGGCCTATGTGAGGGGTAAAATCATTTAAGGGTTGACCATTTATAAGAATAGAGAAAGAGATAGTAGAAACACATCTCATAATGATGTTAACAAGATTAATAGGAAATCCCATAGCAATAAGAGAATTATTAAGAAAACTCCATTCGATTCTATCATAGGCTTTAGCCATATCTAACTTAATACCAACAAGCCCTTTTTAAATTTTTTTAGCCAAGTGAAGTTTGTGGAAAGCTTCAAAAGCTATTAAAATGTTGTCAGTGATAAGTCTGTTAGATAGGAAAGCACTATGATGGTCAGAGATAATAAGAGGGAGCACTTTCTTAACCCTATTGGCTATAGTTTTTGTGATGATCTTAAGGATAACATTTCACAAACTAATGGGCATATAGTCAGAGGGAAGGGTTGGGGTCTTAATTTTGGGAATAAGAGCAATATAAGTGTAATTGATACTACTAGGATCACCCTTATGATTAAGGATGTTGAGAGTAAGCTGAAGAACATCCTGACCAATGATGTGCCAATAATTTTGAAAAAAGAGAGTTGACATCCCATAAGGACCAGGAGAGGAGGTACTCTTCATGGATTTCATAGCATTAATAACCTCTTATGCTGAGAACTCAGCACCAAGCTCATTTTTCATATCATCTGGAACTCTATTCCTGATTACATCAAAAGCATCAGGGACATTAATAGGATTAGAAGTAGAGAAGATATCAGAAAAATGACTTATAAAAGTATTATGAATGTGAATCTCATCATTCCAGGTGAGACCCTGGTTATCTTGAATAGCATAAATAGTGTTTTTCTTTCTCCTTTGATTGGCGTTAAAGTGAAAGAATTTAGTATTGCTATCTCCATGCTCAAGCCATTGCATTTTGGCTATGTGAGCCCACCAAACTTCTTCCTGCATCAAAATATTAGAGAGGTCTTTTTCAACACTTTTAATCTGAGAGATAATATCTTTAGAAGGAATCTGATCTTTAAGCAACCCAAGGTGAGTCTGAATGTGATTGATTTTGTTAGGGAGATCACCAAATTGTGATTTACCCCATCTGCTAAGATAATGTAAGGTAGCTTGAATTTTAGCAGTACTATCCCCATTAGTCATAGTCCAAATATTTTTAACAATATGAAAGCTCTCCTTATCATGACTCCACACCTCTTCAAACCTTTGGATTTTCTGCCTTTTAAATCTATGGCCCCTGCATTCACTTTTATCCCAAAACTCAAGTAAAATAGGAGAATGATCATAGGAATATCTAAGTAAATGATAATTAGTGTATCTAGGAAATTGATTAATCCAAGATTCACTGACACAATATTTGTCAAGCCTTTCTTTGATATGGTTAGAGCACTCTTGGTTGTTTGCCCAAGTGAACTTGTTACCATGGTAACGAAGGTCAAACAAACCATAATGGTTAAGAGTCTCTTGAAATAGAGTACAGAGGTTCTGTTCAGTATGGTTTCCCCCTTGTTTTTCAGAACTATTCAGGTGTAAGTTGAAATCACCAAATAAAATCCACTTTTCAACTTGTTTACTATTAAAGAGGTTTATAATAGTGTCACAAGTTAAATGCTTTTGGGATTGACAGGGGAAACCATACATGCCAGTAGAATTCCAATTCTCATTATTTAAAGGGTCCAAAACATAAAAATCAATCAACATTTTATTATAAGCTATAATATGTAGATTTACATCATTATGCCAAATTAAAGCAAGACCACCTAACCTACCTCCACCTCTAGTGTCACAATCCACTATTAAGTGATTCTAAAGGTGGTTATGACACAAATTACTTGAGGCTTTAGAATCTGACTGCTTAAGTTTAGTTTCCATAAGAAAAATTACATCAGGACACTTAGACCTAAGGAGCCTTTTATAAGCTCGAACTGAAGCAGGGTTACCTAACCCTCTGCAGTTCCAAGTGAGGATCCTCATATTCCTTGGATGGCCTTGTTGTCAAGGCTTGCCATTATCACATCACTATCCTTAATCTCCTCAAAATTTAACCCGATGCCAGTAGCTGCTGCATTTTTCCTTTTGAGTTTAATAGTTTGCAGTGTGGTGTCTGAATTTGTCCAACTATTTTGCTGTTCATTCATTGCTTGTCCTGTGTGTCCAGAAAAGGTTTCCTCCTGATTATCCTGTTGTACAATCAGATAAGCCTTTGGAGATGGGGTAAACAATCCCCCACTTAGTGACTTCCTAGGGTTGCTCCTAAAAGTTTTCTCCTTTCTTTCAACAAGTCTTCTACCATAGTTGTTGGATCGTAGCCAAGCACCCCTTGGGTTGGTTCCTTCCTTAGCATTATCAGAGCTTTCTTCCCTTTTCTGGGAGCAGTTTTCCTCAGTGTGACCTACTAATCCACAGTAAAAGCAAGACATAGGGAGATTTTCATAACGAAAATCAACCCAATTTACACCATCTACTTTGTTACCAATGTACAAACCAACTCTTATGGGATTGTTGATATTGAACAACACTTTAATCTTCACAAAATTTGCCTTTTCTGGCATCTCATAAACTGCAGAGTCTAGAACTTCTCCCACTTGTTAACCTACGGCTTTCCCCATCTCAGCAGACCTACAATGCAAAGGCAGTCCCCATAGCTGGATCTAGAGAGGGACATTAGAGAAATCTAATTCCTTAGGCAACATCTTCTTGTCCCATGAGTGCAACATTAGCCAAATATTTCTAACAATCCATGGGTTCCGCTTCAAAATTCTCTAAGTATCTTCTGCCATTTCCATTATAAACTGATAGGCCTTTCCTTCCAATTCTACAATCTTAAATCCCACTGGGTTGCCCCAAATCCCATTCAGTGTGTTTTGAATTTGTTGAAGAGGGATTATCTTATTAGACAGAAACCTTCCAATTACTCTGTTTTGGCAAGTTTTTATGCTTTCTTGGACATAACTTTCCTGGTAATAGAAAAACGGCTCCTCCTGAGAGTTTCTTTAAGGAGTCTGCTGTTGCTTAATAGTGTTGAAGAAAGACTGATTGTGTGTTTGTTGTTGTCTTGCAGAATTGGATTGCTTTGCGTGTCCACCACTGCTAGAACTTGCACCCGTGATGATTGATATACTCCTGATACTGCAAAATAGGTTCCATTAGAGAGGTTTGAAGTTTCTGTATCTTGAATGGTCGCGTAATATCATTGCCAGCAGATTGTGAAGATGGACTATGTGGTTCATGGATGATTTCTTTGCCGTTATGGTTACTCATGGTTCAACAGGAAGAAGATATAGTCAAGATGAAGAAAAGGGAGGAAACGGGTAAAAAACTCAGAGATAAAGCAAGATGGAACAAAGGATGGATGATAATAGAGATTGGTAGAAACAGAAACTAAGAAGAAATCGGGCAACTAGAATCACCAAGAGCAATTAAAAAAAAATCTGGAAAAACCAGCAATCATCCAAAGATGCAACCTAAGATACAACTACCTAGAAACACAAAGAATGGGGAGGAAACGAGAAAAAACGATGAAGGTGGATCTTGATTTGCGATTCCAGAATCTTGGAGCGATGATCATACCTCGATTTTGGTCCCCCTTGATCAATCTACAACTTTAACTTACTTACATTTAATGGGTTTCACAAATGTGATTTTTTTTTGTTGGTGACCATTACTTCATCAAAGACCATTCAGGTTTTCTCTAGTATTGAAACTACTTTGTTTCATGATCAAGTTTATAGGCAAAATGATGTGGTCCCTACAATCAGATGAGAGTTTCCTAGAATAGGGTTTGTAGCATTAAACACATATATGGAGGGGTCACGAGAGGTGAGGTTTAGTATGGGAAAAGGAAGTTGTTTCCCACCATGGGAAAGCTAATTTTGACCGTTAGATAAAATAGAGAACATATTTTTACCATAGACATTCAACACCATATTTTTTCCCACACTCACCACTCCCAACAACATACTGCTGCTGCTCCAACTCTGGAAACGAATCTTCTCGGCGTTTTCCCTCTTATTGGTCTCTCCTGTGCAATTTTTAGTGGTTGGATTAATCTATCAGTTGAATGATAAAGGGACAATTAAAGGAGAGAGAAAATTTATTTCATCTTCTTCAAAAAAATTTCTGGAATTTCTTCAACTTTGTTACTGTACAATCTCTTTATTTTAGCTGTGGTAATTAGTATACGCCCACCGCCTCACCATTATCATTGTTTAATTTTTGCTCCTAAGACCCAAGAATCATATCTATGTATGTTGAATGGTGTTTATCCATTGAAGAATTTTTGCTCAAAGGTTATTATTGAATTTCTCAACTTTGTTACTGTACAGGAAGAATCATAATTAGTATTCTCTGTCATGAATGGTGGTTATTATTAAATTTCTCAACTTTAATAATAACCTAAAATCTGGTATAGTTCAACTTGATGTAAAATGTTATCCAATTAACATGACTGTAATTATTTGTTCTATATTCAAAACACAAACACTTCATTATTTTCAAAAAGAACAGACCAGCGTAAAAAAAATTGGCAACAAAAACACTTAAAGGTAATCCGATGGTGGAGGAAAGAGAAAACACAACACAAAAACACTTGGTTTGTTGGGGGAGAGAAGCTATTCTTGGCTTGTTTTGTTTTAGAAAGCTTCATGAAGCTTTTGAGAAAGAACCGTAGAAACAGGAAGGAGAGAAAGAAAGAGAGTTTGGACAACTGGAGGTGATGGGTCAATGTGGAAAAAAATCTGGTGTTGAGTCTCTATGATAGAAGTATGTTATCTACTTTTATCTAATGGTCAATATTAGCTTTCCCATGGTGGAAAACAACTTCCCTTTCCCATACTAAACCCCACCGTCACGAGAACATAGAAGTTGGCATCTTGTGACGACATCCTTCGAGATGATGATATAATTTTGGGTTAATATGTTTTTACTCCCTGTAATTTGGGCGAGTTCCGGTTTACCCCCTGTAAAAAAAAGTTTAGATTCCTACCATGTAATTTAAGATTCTTTCGTTTTAGACTCTGAGGTCATCTGACTGGACAAAATGCTAACGTGGCATGTTGAGTGGCGCGCTGACTGTGCATACTTGATTATGTGACACACTGACTGTATAATTAATTTTGTTTTTTTATTTTTTTAAGGGCCCACGTGGTATCTTGCCTATTTTTTTAAAATAAAAAATGAAAAAATAATATAAATGAAGTTATATTAATTTAAAAATAAAAAATAATTTAAAATATCTGAAAATTACTTTTTGAAAATAAAAAATCGTAAAAAACAATATATTTTCGAAAAAAACCGAATTTTTGAAAATTAAAAACAAAATTAATTATACAGTCAGCGCGCCACATCATCCAAAAATGCTGACTCAGCGTGCCACGATAATGTTTGCACAGTCAGATGGCGTCAGGGTCTAAAACGAAAGAATCTTCAAATTACAGGGTCTATTTCGAAAGAATCTTCAAATTATAAGGTTGGAATCTAAACTTTTTTCTTACTGGAGGTAAACCTTACTAGAGGTAAACCAGAACTCGCCTAAATTACGGGGAGTAAAGACATATTAATCATATAATTTTAGATATGGTTTTGATGCAAAAAATTACTTCATGTTCTGTTATAGAAGCTGAACTTTGGGGGGCTTTACACTGATTGAAGATTGTTTCGAGTAGAGGGGAAACAGAGAGAACTATTCAGACGTTGGAAGATATGTTGCGTGCTTGTATTCTAGAGGATGGAGGTAGTTGGAGTCATCACCTACCTCTGATAGAGTTTTCCTATAACAACAGTTACCACTCGAGCATTGGTATGGCACCTTATGAAGCTTTGTATGGTAGGAAATGCAGGACACCTTTGTGTTGGGCCGAAGTCGGAGATAAGGGTATCTTGGGGCCAGAGATTGTCCGAGAAACGACTCTGAAGATTAAGTCTATCCAGGAGAAGATAAGAACAGCACAGAGTCGTCAGAAGAGTTATGCAGACCGGAGGCGGAGACCTCTAGAGTTCGACGAAGGAGATCACGTATTTCTGAAAGTCACGCCTAAGTTGGGCTTACGAGGTGTTTTCAGGACTAAGAAGTTAAGCCCCAGGTATATTGGGCCGTTCCAGATACTCAGGCGTATCGGTCCGGCAGCTTATCAGTTAGCTTTACCCCCAGCCATGTCAGGGTTGCATGATGTTTTTCACGTTTCTCAGTTGAAGAAGTATGTTCCGGATCCTTTTCAGCCAGTTGAATTGGACACTATCGAGTTGAAGTCGGACTTAACATTTCAGCCGGAACCGGAGAGAATCTTAGACCGTGATGTCAAATCCCTCAGAAGCAAGGAAATTCCCATAGTGAAGGTTCTGTGGAAAGGTTCGCCGGATGGCGAAGCCACATGGGAGCTCGAATCGGAGATGTTCAACCAATATCCGCATCTGTTCTCAGGTAAATTCTAAATTTCGAGGACGAAATTCTTTAAGGGGGGTAGGATGTAATATTCCGCGTTTTAGTTCAAGATGTTTTATCCGTTAGCTCGTCTCATGCGCATTTTAGACCGAGGGGCATGTTGGTAATTGTACGTAGGGACTATTTAAGTGTGTTTTGGACCCAAATCCTT
>Ga0228711_1008038_pt1 | contig 14990 bp, 5 predicted proteins | sample MedpolnodulmetaG_2_FD_177996 | JGI IMG/M metagenome (GOLD analysis project Ga0228711, IMG submission 177996) | Root nodule microbial communities from Medicago polymorpha collected in Santa Monica, California, United States - brown nodules | ecosystem: Host-associated > Plants > Roots > Nodule...
TTGTTTGAGTTTGAACACTTGATATACAATCAGTGGTGTTCACAATACAAATCAGATACAGACTCTTAAGACTATAGAATTTCTAAAATATGGACTTTGCTAAGAAATTCTAAGTGACTTTAAATGCGAAACAATAACAGAGTATGAACTTTGAATTGTTGTAAGAGTCTTGCTTTTGTGTGTGTCTTTGTATCTTGTATTTGTTGTATATGTTGTCCAACTAGTAAGTCTTCACTCCTTTATATAAAGGTGTGAAAGATGCATTGGAAAATTGTCAGCACACAAAAAGAGTCGTTTGAAGCTTGTTGATAATCACCAATGATCTTTTGCCTGATATGGTTATTGTCCTATGAAGGATCAATTTCAAATGCATTCCTAGTTTGAAGGAACATTTCTGTACGCAGAGCTATTATCCTTGTCTTGTTGCAGAGACACGAACAGAGTAGTGGAGGAAGTGATTATACAGTTTCTACAATTGTCCTTTGTCAACGCTCTTGATAGAACAAGCATCCAATGCTTTCAAATTTCATCTCAAGGGCCGTTGTTACACTCTTTTAGTCTTTTGCAAGGTTTAGACGTGATAAAATCATTTGAGCAGCCTTTGAAACTTTAAGTCTTTCATCTCCTGATGAACTTCAGCTTCTGGTGATCTTACTTCTGATGAGGTGCTTCTGACGAACTTGCTTCTGATGACGTCATCACTTCAGGAGCACTTGTACTTTAGATGCACTTTTCTTCAGATGCTTCAAGCTTCCTTTTTGTTGATTCTTTTGCTCTCTTTTGTTCTTCCAGAACCTTATAAAGATATCAAATTTTGTCTATGGTCCTGTACACTTGAACAAATATTAGCATATCCAATTGACAAGTTTTTAATACCTTGTTATCATCAAAACTCTAAGGGTAACTTATGTTAAACATTTTTCATTTCAACAATCTCCCCCACTCTAAGGGTAATGGTTGTTAAACGTATTTTGTTCCAACACGTTTTGTCTTTGATGGATTTAATGAAGAGCACGTTGCAGAAAAAGACAAAGTTTTTACAAAACACAAGGGATGCAACATATTATTCTAAAAGACAAAGTTTTTACCGGAGACGACCTCTATGCGTCGACCACCAAAAAAATTCACCACTAAAGGGGCTCCAAAGAAAGATAAACATATCATTCGGTTGACAAAGTGAAAGCCTTCACACAGTGAGCATGTTGACTCCTCCCAAGATCCACAGACACAGGCTTCACTGATTAATTCAATAGGGACAAGACAAAATGTGCACATAAAAGCAAGATGTATCCTAATCCTCATAAGCTAATTCCGGTTCAAGTCAACATACAACACAAAGATCAAATCTCACCTTTCATGCATGAATTTATTGAAAAGGTGGTGGATGTAGCTAGTGATGGTCATTGTGAGTTCCGTTATCAACTTCAAAAAGGGCTTATCGATGAAGAAAATGAGCGTTATCGGCAGCTGATTGGGTCGGACAGGCAATATAAATAGGTCTTAGGCGCTCTAACCTTTTCTGGGATTGGTCTTGCACCATCGGATAAATGGATGATCATGCCGGATATGAGTTTCCTCATTGCATAGAGATACAAACATGTGGTCGTTCTATTGTCCATTGAGAAAGGGCGATCAAAAATCTTTTTTACTCTATGCGGTGCATCATCATGTATATATTGAATGATGTGCATGGCACATGTGAATGACAATAATTTTATGATGATATATTTGAAGGTTGGTTGTCCAATTCCTCCCACTTCCGCGCTATGGAGATAACACTAACGAGATGATGCAAAAAACTGACTATATATATATATATATATATATATATATATATATATATATATATATATCAGTCGGATGGTTGACTATAATGAACTATGTCAGGTGTCGGGTTATGAGATAGTAAGAGATGACGAATATTTTGTACATTGTTGAAAATCTTAGTCTTGAAGAGAATGTTGAAGATGGCGTGAAGATCGAAAAGGATGAAATTTTTAATCTTTATGGTTGTAGCATAGATCTTAGGGACAATTAGTTAAAATGTATTTCATTAGTTGAAATGTGGAATCATATAAATTCAACTTTTTGGGTATAATTATAATTATATATATATATATATATATATATATAATTATAACTTCATTGTCCTTTATATTATTTTATATATTGAAAAAATTGGTTAATCCGGAAAGACATGCAGTTCTGCTTAAATCGAATGATTTCATACTGTATAATGCAAAATAGGTTTCAGATTATAAAATCCAAAAGGTATTTTTAGAAAATAATAGGGCGTGTGAGAAACGTATAGGACAGTAAAAGTAATAGTCTATTTTCATTGTATTTTATACGCAAGACAAGTGAGGCCTAAATTGAGTAATCATACACGTTAATATTAAGTGAACAAAGAGACTACTTTCCACACCCTACCATCAGTTCAAATTGGAAAGTATGCTTTTAGAAAAGGATGTTTTTGGCATCTAGAGTTTTGTTACATATCGATACTTTTTAGATTGGGTCATGTTAATTAGTATTCTTGGGGCACTAGGAAACAAAAAATAATAATAATTTATACTTCATTCGTTTCACAATACATGTCGAATCAACCATTTCGCACAAGTCAAGACACAACTTTGATTATTGCTGTCTATAATAAAAAATTATTAAAAAAAAATAATATTTAGATATAAGTAAAATAATATGATAAACGTAAGTTATGTGAATAGTACACATTGTCAAAATACGACATGTATTTATAAACGGATGAGGTATTGAAAAGAACACTTTTTACACTTTTAAGAGTCTGATTATGCAAATTTTAAGATATCTTTAATATATTTGTTTCTTTAACTAGTGTTGTAAAGATGCATGTTAGCATTTTCCATAAACATTTGGTATATATTCAACAAACTCTATGACATAGAAGTGTTCACCTCCAAAAAGATCATTAAATTGTCAACGGAGGTTGGTCCAGATGTTCATATTCGTAAGGACATGAGAACAATTCCTCGTTGTCAATGCATAGATTTGGTTGATAATTGTTAAGTACCTATGTCGGCCATCTCTGAACCTTGACGTGTATCGTGAACCCCTAAACGCAACTCATCTAAACATTTTTCTTAAAAAATTCATTAAATATTACGCATTTAAATGTATGCTTATATATAATTCATGCGATACAAAAATTAAACATGAATTCTCTCAAATATACTCCACACATTTTCTTCCTCTCTCTTCTCTCCTTCTCTCCTTCTCAAACCCTAGCTGTCACTTCTTTCTTCTTCTCTTTTCAGAGGGGTGATTTAGCGTCATTTTTGACCCAAAAATCACCCACCCGAATTGTTTTTCCTTCTATCATAATTGAATAAGTGATTTCACATAATTTCTGTTTTCTTTTGTTTGTTTTGATTTCTCGTCTTTGTGCGGTGTGTTTTTTATTTCTCGTTTTAGTGTGGTCTTTATTTGATTCAGATTGAAAGATTAGCTTTGAGCAAGTGCAGATCCGATCAATGACAATGAATTTAGCGTCGTCAACGTTCCAGATCCGAAGACATGAGTATTTCGGAGACATGAATATAGTCATATTAGTCATATTTGTAGGCATAGGTACTTTGTCGTTTTATACTATTAAGCTGAATGTTGTGAGTTTGTTCACAAATTCATCCTTTTTGTTTTTATCGAATTTAGATTTGTATTGTATCAATGTACTCTATCAATTTAAATGAATGAACATCGTTTATTTTTGTCAAAAAAAAATATAATTCATGCGATCCAAATGAGAACACTTCAAACAATATGATGAATTTTTAGCAACGAAAGCGGGAAGAAAGTGGTGTCCTGGTCACAAACAAACATCTAACACCATTGTTTATGGACCCATAGTTTTGATCGAAAGATCAAACGATTCCTTGCTCGAAGCCATCATTGTAATTGGACCTACTTCATCAAGTGGTTTCGTACAGTTTTAAATTTGAATAAGGCCTGCATTTAATCACAATATTCCATGAGTAGATAACCCAAAAATATTCAAAATGGTCCAAAGCTTTGGATATACTTGCATGTGATGGGGAAAATTTGCTAAATTTCATCCAAAGCGTATCATTTTCATGCAGTCATTGTGATGCTTGGGAACATAGTATTTATTTAATATAATAAAAGGATCATAACATATGATATAGTGACGGGAATCTTTATGTTTTTTCTAATCTACAATTGCTTTTTTTTATAAAAAAAATAAAAAATGTTATATAATCAATGAAAGTTGAGTCTAGCAAAAAGAATTATAGTATACTACTATAGTTTAAAGAATCAATGCCCGAATTTTCTGAGAATTACTCATATTTAATAATCGACATTCGACATTCTTGAATATGATTATCTCTGAAAAAACATGTCTTGAATATGATTATCACTTACATTTTTTTTTGAAGGAATGATTATCTCTTACATAGAAAGCTTATATAGAAAAACCTATAATATGAAAATTGTCCTTGGTAGATTAATAATCTGACCAAAAATTATCAATTACCCAACATTTTAAAATTGCGCTAATTTAAAATACCAAATTGTCTAACCTTATTTACATATTAAATTGGTAATTCACTTAAAATTATTGTATATATTAAGCTTTTCTTTTTCCCTTTTTTATTCAGATGACGGAATATATTAGCAGAAATTTACATTTTGTTACGGTTGTTGTCTTGGATCACAAGTAAAGTAAGGCCCGTATGCATGAAAGTAAGCCTTATTTTACGTTGGGCTTGCTAACAGGTTTATTGAAAATTGCTTTTTTCCCCATTTAGTTTTGCTCATTCCCAACTCAACCTTCTTAAAATAACCCCAACGTGAGTTAACTCAAGTTCTGTACAGCGTGATTTAACTCACGTTGTTATCCAATGTGAGTAAATGTGAGTTGGTTTTATGTAAGTTAACAAACCATCAATTATTGACAGAGATGTTTTTATAAGTCCCTAAACGTGCATTTTGTAGAATATATTATGTTCATTTATTAATTCACAATACCTTATGTTAATTTTTTAAAACATATTCGCTGAATTTTTAAAAAGCATGATTCAAAATAAATCATAACTTAAAAATACACAATTAGGAAAAATTTATTCAGTTTTAATTTCATCTTCGTTCAAGTCGAACAATAAACAAAGTGTTGTGAAAGATGTCGTATCATCATCATGTTGGGTATGATTTAAATTCATAGTAGTTTGTTGAAGATGTTGACATTGAAGTGTCTTATACTTAGTGTAAATGTTTGCAAGTCTCTTTGGAAACTCAAAAGAATGAAGAGAACACATCACATGTATTCTACCGAATCAACTATATAGGTTCTTACATCAAATTACTTCCTATAAGATGAATTATGACAAACACAAATGCATTCTAATATATTCTTTTGAACTTAATCCTACTACTCTGCCAACCGAAAAATTTCAATTGATAGAGGAGCATGATCAAGCTCAAAACAACATCTTAAAAATGCATTCTCGTTGCCACACTCATCTTATAGGAAGGAATTCGATGTGAAAACATATATAGTTGATTTGGTAGAATACAAAATGCGTTCTCTTCATTATTTTGAGTTTTCAAATAGACTTACAAACTTTTACACTAAGTATAAGATACTTCAATTTCCACATCTTCAACAAACTACCATGAATTAAATTAAAAGGCTTAAATCAGTTCTCTCCCACTAAGTACAAAAAGCTGTCTGGAGGGGTGGCACGGCCGTGCCACTGGAGGCACGGGTCGTGCCTGTGCCTCGGACTTGTGTTGGCCCTTGGAAGCTTGCAGGCACGGGCATACCATTGCTGGGCACGGCCATGCCAGATAAAATTGTCCAGAATCTTCGTATTTTTTGCACGAACTCGAAATCACCTTTCTTTTGCTCCAAGACGCAATCTTTGAAATATTTGTTCCTGAAATAAAATAACTTGCAATTGAAGTAAAATAGCTCTAAAAGGAAATAAAAACATATTAAATCTAAATAAATTAAACTCAAATATTATATTAAAATAACTAATTATCGACTCATTATTGACTTATCACAACTCATTTAGCTGAGTCTGGTGCCACATGTGTATTTTTCGATTAAAAAATAAATAAAAAACCACCTCATCAATAAATTGAAGAATAAAATAGAAAACATAAAAACAAATTAAAAACAACGATGCATCACTTTTTTTTGGAAAATTTCTTCAACCGTCATCTTATTTTCCAGAATCATTTCACTAGCTGTATATTTCTTAGGCACTTTTTCTCTTAACCACAACATTCATAAAAGCTTCATTTATCTCCTCAACAACAATCACAATCGCTTCATCATCTTTAGATTCACTTCTTCTTCTGCCCTTACTCCTCTTCCTAGATATGAATCATCGTCAATCACCATCAGGGAATAGAGAAAGAGACAGATCCAACGTCGGAATCTCACCAGAATGTGACTTAAAAAACCAAAACTCCCCTTTTTAACGCTAACCCAGAACGTGACACTCCTTCACCGTCTCTATAGTTGAAGATACTAATCTCAAAAGGGACCGGTCCTCGCCGAAATCATTATTTTCGACGGCGATCAAACTCTTCATCACCCATTTCTCCTATCAGTTGTTGCTGAAAACATCCATTTCCGACGAAAATTGTTGGATTCAGGTATTGGAAGTATATGAATAATGATTTTATGCAGATCTATAAATTTATCCTTAGATTATAGTTGATTCAGTCATACAAGGTTGATCTCAAGACTCTTTTTTTCTGTAACTGAAGGTTGTGAGTCAATGGAGAATAAGATTTTGTATTATTGTGTATAGAGAGGTTTTTGTGGTGTTATTTTGGATGTTGAAGTTTTGCTGGGTTTGGATGATGTTTTAGGGTGTTGATGATTTGTGTGTTAAAGATGGATGATTTTTTTGGTTTTTAAGATGATTTGTTGGATGGGCAGCTCTTGAAGAAGATTTTCCTAAATTTTAAATTATTTTTTTTCTATTTTCTTAATTATTTAATTACTTTGATGCATATGTGGCTTTTTTTTGTTTATTTTTTAATCGAAAAATACACACGTAGCGCCTGACTCAATTATATGAGTTGTCACGTATACGTTGATCGAGTCAAAATTGAGGTTTTGCAAAAGAGATATAGTTAGGATTAAATTATCTATTTGTTTCATAAGGGACTAAAATCGCAGCGTTTTGAAACACAAGGGGGAAAAACTGCATCAGGGTTTAATATACAAGTAAGAAAGCATTTCTTGCAATGAAACAAAAGCTCGAGAGGGAAAAATAAAAGAGGAAAGATCCTAAACACGCAAGCTCGAGAGGGAAAGATAAGGAGAATGCCACTGTATTTGAAACACTCATTGATAAAGAATCAATTGCTCTAATTGAAATGTGTAATGAAATATTTTAAAGACCGTTATTTTAAAGACCGTTACCTTCAACAAAAAAAAATTGAGGAAGTTTTGACTCTTTTAGAAAGTTGTCCATGGGAAAGGTTGTGTGTGAAGGCCCAGACATTATCTTAATTTCGTTATCGATGCTAAGAAACAACAAAGGAGTTCATGAGAAGCAATCAAATGTCACTTTAACACTTGCATGTAGATCAATTAGAAATTCACATGGAGTGGAGAATGATGTGGTGGTGCAAGAAGACAAGACTTTCTCCTTGTAACAACCTGTTTTTAGCTATAATTATTTTAATTATTTATTATATGCGTTTATATGTGCTTATTTGTCTTTGTGTGTATTTAATTTGGGATTAGTGGATTTTTGATCTAGAAGGGTATTTTAGTCATTTTTAGACTAAGTGGTATTTTGGTCATTTGGAAAGTAAGGGTAAATTAGTCATTTTGTTAAGAAGGTTATTTTTGGTGTTTTAGTAAGAATAGTTATTTTTACTAAGTTACTAGTGAGTTGGGGTAATTATTTAGAGACGTTAATTATTCAATCTGGACTTTCCTAAATTATTCTTTTGATGTGTTTGATTGTTGTTTTCACTTCTAGATGTACTGGAACAACAAATGGATTGGATTAAGATTGATTTTGTGAATCGAATTGAAACTTAGTTAAAAATTGTTCAAGAATGTGAAATTTTCCAAAACTCATTTTTCTCAAGGAAAATGTTAGGGTTATGGTTTGTTTTTTGTAATAATGATTTTAAAATGATTAGACATGGTGTATATGAGTTTAAACTTGATCTTACTTTGAAAAATGACTTTCTTTTGAAAAAAGGAAAAATGAGACGAACTTAGTGAATTTTTGGAATTAAACGGAATCAAACTATGATGTGGATATGTATAAGGTACTATGACCATATGTGATATGCGGATATACTTTGTTGATGTGGTTGAACATGAATGCCTTGTCTTTGGTGAATTACTTAGTAAAAGATGAATTTTGTAAAAATAGACGAAGTTTGTCAAAATGAAGTTTTATATTTTGGTAACTTGTAATTGGTTTGTATTATGCTTGTATGCTTGATGATTAATAGGGATGCAGGGTTGTTGTAAATGATTTAATTAAGTGTTATTAATCATTTGAAATTAATTATGTTGTTTTATTTTCATTTGATTATACTTTATTTGTGGAATGTTATCTAACCCGAGTGGTTGTTTGGTTGACCGCCTGCTTATTTGTATGAATAGGTAGACGACTTTCAGGATTAGTTGCTTTGCCTTTGCTTGTGAGTATGCTTGAGGACTAGCTTTCGAGCTACCTCGTCTCTTTGTCTTTGGAGTCTTAGTTTAGGGCTCTGATTAGGGTGTTAGTCTTATATCGTTTATTTATCATGTCTTATGAGATTTGTCACTCTGTATGTTGATATTGAGATTTATATTTGATGATGTGTTATGATACATATGACATGACTATTTTGAAGATTTTATTATCTGTTGATGAGATGTTATGATATTATTCCGCTGCAAGTTTGGAAAAATTAATTATGCATGTTTGGACTTATTGAAGATGTAACATATAAATTCTTTGTATGATTGTATCATTTGCATGATTTATTGCTTTAAGGGTTTAGGATGTTACACTCCCTGTCAAATTGGGTGACATCATAGACTAATAAGAAGATTCATTGGCAACAAAAGTCTCATTGATCTATAATAAGGAAGGACACAAATTCCAAAAGCATAACAATTGGAGCACGATAACACTTACTTCTCTATGTTAAATTCATGACATTCCTACCGAACCAGAGGAAGAGGAAGGATGGTGTATTTTTTCCTTTCACATAAACCACCCTAACAGTGGTTGAGGCGTCGAACTAATGACGTTAAACAGACTTGTATGAGAGGCATCTTATGGGATTTAAATTTTCAAGTAAGTCTGCAATTTTCCTTTCCAATAAGTTTAATATTTTTTGTCAAAAATAATGACTTGTTTTAATTTCTGCTACTCCTCGTTATTATTATTAATTTTAAATTTTAGATAACCTTTCCATTTTAAAAATTTCAAATTGTTTTACTCTTAGAAAGTTGTTTCAGACCATTTACAACAAAAGGCTATCTTGCCCTTCGAGTTTAAGAGCAATATAACTATTGGGGCTTACTATACTCATCATAATCACCACTGCTTTTCTGTATAGCATAACCGGTGATACGTTGAGACAAATATATTCCAGTCTCCTATATGTGTTCCATGTTGAATGTTATATTTGCTCGAATTTGAGGTTGTTCTTTCTGGACTATAAATCGTTTTATATTACACATGAGGCACTTGTTTGGCACCTTGTGCTTTTCAAGCGACCCTTATTATTATTTTTATTTATTATTATTATTATTATTTAAACCCCTTTGAGCCTCTATGTAATATTTCTTTTGTTGTTACTAAATGACGAGTCATGTCTCAAGTTTTGAACCTTAATGTCATCTATTTGATTTATCTTGGAGTTAAATAGAAATTTTTAAAGAACTTTATATGATTTAAAAGTAAGTTTGGGTTGCTCTTGGAAATTAGCAACATTCTATGTTTGAGGTAGTGGAACTTAGTTATCAAAAAATTAAAAACCGAATAAAAAATGTAGATAAACCATAAAATATATTGGTCTACACAAAAAAAAATAGAAAAAAAAAATCAAGAGCCACAAAAATTGGTTTCTTAGTTCTACTAGTACCCTTCTTGGTTTGGTACAAGGAACAAAGGTTGCTAATACTTCATTGTTTAATGGGAATTTGTAGGTTTACATCTAACTCCAAGTTGCTTTGTTAGCTTAATTTTCTCAAATATATTTCACCTTAATCTAAGTCATGTTATAACCACGAAAGACCTCTAATGTTTGTAAATAGTATGATCTTAAATGTCTGTTTAGTATTGTTTCAAATTCATAGCAATGCATTCAGATGACGACTGGAGTGGGCAAACGTTGTGCCCAGCCCTACTGGCTTTAGGAGGTACATACGTCTATCTTGGAAAAGAGTGTGCATGAAAGCATGAACTATATTCTCTAAGTTTGTCCTGCTTGCATGAAAGTGGTAAGTTAATGAAGCCTGAAAATGAAATGGATGATGATCTAAGCAACCTCTTCGAAAAGGTAAGTTCTCTGAAAAAATATGCTAAATTTAAGATTTATTTTATGTTGTTAATTGAAGACAAATAACAGTTTAAGTTTACCGTTGTGATGACATGTCATCGATCTTACATTATTTTCAACATATTTTTTTAGCCATTTTAGTTACGATTTAACCTAAATTATAAGAATTTAAGAACAATTGTCTATGGTTTAAAGAACATTTTGTAATGTTTTTATGTTGAATCATGTAATTCTAGGTTACTATAAACTAAGCGGTTCTTATGTATTTTTGTTGTATTTCATTGCAAAATCATGTTATTCAGTTGAGCAAATCACCTCATGAAGTATTGGAAAGACAATGAATGAAGATTCAATAGGCCATAAAAGACATTACATGATAAAAAATTTTTATCTCAAGTCCGAAGATAAGTTTTGAAGAAGAAATTACTCATATATTTAACCTTATTTTATTTCATTTTAACTTTTTATTATATATTATCATATTGTTATTAATTTACCATTTGATTTTTATATAATAAATTATAGACGAGACATTCAGAAAGGATGGTGTATCATTTGATTTTTCTTAGATTATTGGTTAATTTACTCCTTTAGAGATAGATTTACTTGAATCACTCTCGGATAAAACCTCTTCCAACTAAGATTTAAACTTGTGATTCACATTATTATTTAATATAAGTAGGTTCTACTATTAGACACAACTCCTTTAGTTTTATCATTCAAGTTAGAGCGATGGGTCAAATACCACTTGTAATATTTAAATTCTATTTCATTTTAGATATTAGTACTACACAAGAGTCTAGCTTACACAAGAAAACTTGATCTGAACTCATTGGTTGCGGAATAAGCAAACATGTTGCAGGGTACAAAAATATTTTTTAGCTTGAAAAAATAACAGTGCTGACAATGGGCTGGAATGATAGATTTCCCAAAGCAGCATGTATTTAAGCAAGAACAACACATTTACACAGGATGTCCAGTAAATTTTATCACAAAACATCACTATTAATTAATGAAAACAACAAAGGATTTGAATGTCAAGCCCTCCCAAAGCATTATGTTAGAATTTACTTTTAGAAAAAGCCAAAATATATTTTAGTGATATAAAATTAAGTTTGAAATGTTTAAATATTCACGACTTAAATTAAATTTATCTTCATATTTGATTACAACTTAAAATTAGAATTAAAGTTTGAGAAATGTTAAAATGTGCTCTAATGACATTTGTTATTGCATAAAAAGTAGAAATTTTGTATTGAAAATTGGGTTTTCATCAAACTTAATTGTTGTTTTCGAATTATAATTATTATTTGTAAATTCTTTAACATTTGGATCCCCTTAAGACATAGTGTACTATGTTAACATAACCCTAAAACATTTTGCCTAAGGATTGGCTTTTGTCTCTACAATTTATTTTCCAATTCACTTTAATATGATTACATTGTAAATATAATTCAATCTGTATTTAACTCACTTTCAAACAAAATCAATCTACCCAAAGTTAATGTTGCTAAAAAAAATGTTGCCAATGTAAAATAAAAAACACACTAAGTATCAATCCTAGTTACTTCCTCCGTAAACCCATCCAATTACTAACGAGTCAATTCATATTTCATAAGAACCTAGATTTGTAAGTCAATCCTAGTTACTGCCGATAGATAATAACTTATTAAGTAAGTATTTATTTTAGTGCTTTATTGGTCTTGAGTTTTTTTGTCACCCCGCATGAGTCTAAGACTAAACTTACTCGAATATTTTCTAAGACAAAATATGATCTAAATATGTTTTTTTTTCACTTAGAAAAATGAAAGATGATTTGCTATAGTCGTCAAAATCATAGAATCACACTTCGATGATCGCTCAATTAAGATCAGATGATTCTAATTGGGCCGTCTGATCTTGACTAAGCGAATGCGGGGAAAAGCAACAACAGAGAATCCAATTTCCAAAAAAATATCTTCAATTTTTTTATACAAATGTTCATTTTTAGCAAGAAAAATTTGTTCACACATGTTATAAGGCTGAAACACACCATTAAAAGACCAAAATACCCATCAGCAGTTAACTGCCGTCGGTTTTTGTATCACCTCGGCAGTCACCTCGGCAGTTAACTGCCGAGGAAAGCAATTACACTGACACTGGGTTCTGCATAATTCAACTAAGCCATTTTCGTCCTATTTTTACCTGTAATTCAACCGAAGCATTTCCAGCAGCAATACAACTCATACAACATTTATACTTAGTTATAAACAAGAAAAATATATTATCTTTTACAGTTGTCCATAATTAAATCAATCTGATATTTCATTAAAATTACACGAATGTTTGAAATTTAACAAAACATTAAATAGTGTCCATAATTAAATAACACATTACATATCATTAAATTAAATCTATACTAACATTGTACACACTTGCAGATGGAACAAACATACATATATAATATATTATCTTCCACCATATTCCTAAACATAAATCTGACATCGCTATCGTCACGAATAAGCCAAGGCATATAGCTCACCGTTTTTCACGCGTGTTCATCTTTATCTTCTTCTAGGTCTATGCAAGTAATTTGAGCAAATAAGTGATGTGTATATTAATTTTCACCAAGATGCTCAAAATATGTGTTAAGTTGTGACTTCAAATCATCAAGAGAGTCGGTCGACGTTATCATAACCTTAATTGTCTTTTTAAAAGCGAAGTACCGAACACGGCCTTCAATTTTTGCAACTTCAGACATATTTCACTTCACAAAAGCTTTATGAAAAAAAATTATACATTAGAATGAAATTAAATGAAACGTTATAACCAATAAAAATGTATATCAAAAGTATTGCACTAGTTTCACCACATAAAAGTCATATTTTCATATATTTATATAAATTACATAATGTTAGTTATATATTGGACACAAAAAATTGGCGTTACAATATCGACCCAAAAAAATATGTGGGTGTAATTTCTATAAAAAAATAAATAAAGGATTAACACTGACAAAATATCACTTATATTGTATCAAGTGAAATTGAATCTTCTTCATCTTCCCCAATAACTTCAAATTATTGCTTTGATTTTTCGGGAGTGTCGCACAAAATAGGTTCCACTTCGTTTAACTCATTTTTTGGTTGGGGCAGTTTCTCTCCCTTTTCAATAATCATGAGATCTCGGAATCGGTCGTGTTGATCCAAATACTCATCTTCCCAAGTCAATGCCTCTTCATTCTTGTGATTGTTCTGCTTCGTAGATGATGGAGGTAGTGGACAACCATCCTTCAAAAAAATAAGCACAAAATGATTCAGAATTAACCCAACACACAGGATGGGAGTTTTTTCTTAGCCGATGGAAGTTTTTTGCTTAGTGGGAAAAAAGATTATGAAGTTTCAATTTCATGAATTGTCAACAAGACCACACACCTATTGTAATAATTAGCAACAATATGTCCCTTGTCTAGAAACGTCAACCACTTATCAACACAAAACTATTAAATAACAACTAAATAATCCATAAACATCAATTACATAATGAATTTAAAAAAAACAAAAAAGAAACCAATTTTTTTGAAAAAGTGGCAGTAGCATGCGTTTTTGCCACTTTTCCTCGGCAATTAACTACCGAAATTCATTGGTAGTTAACTGCCGATGCTCCCATGCCTCTACACTTAAGTGACGATGACCCCATGTCAGTGTTTTGCGAAAACTGACAACAAAAACCCAAAAAACAACCAAAAATAAAACGATTAAAAGCAACAATACATGTTTTTTACGTCAAAAGTGTGTTGATACCTGCTAGGATTAGTGCTTCAATGATTTTTGGGCAAGATTTGATGAAAAAAAATATTGGATTTAGGGGTTAGATGGAAGTGGTATGAAAGTTGATGGTGAAATAGTGAGTAGGGGGAGCAACTGACTATTTGATCTGATGGAACAGTCCATCAGTAGTTAAGTGCCGAGGAATTCAAAAAACTGACGGCAGTTAACTGCTGAGTAAATACAAAACCGGCGACAGTTAACTGCTGAGGGATATTTTGGTCTTTTAATGGTGTGTTTCAGCCTTATAACATGTGTGAACAGCAATTTTCGAAAAATTTCAATATAAGCCCAATATAATGCAACCCGGGTTAAACCCAAAGCCCAATAAAATACAACCCGGTCCAAACCCAAAAAACCAACCCAAACCCAAAAAAAACCCTAAAACATGTCTAATGTCAAAATTTGCAGCCACAACACAAATTTCTCTTTCTTCCATTTTTGTTTTCTTCTCTTCTTCGTTGCTCCAAAAATGGCGATTCTTCCCTGATCTATGCATGCATACAACCCTTCTTTCAACCATTACCGGTTCACCAATTTTTCAAACAAACCGGTTGAATCAAACTTGTTTCACCGGTTTAAGAAACAATTTTTCGATCTCATAACACTTGTACCAGGTACTGTCTTTTTCTTTTCTTTTTTTTT
>Ga0228711_1008040_pt1 | contig 14989 bp, 17 predicted proteins | sample MedpolnodulmetaG_2_FD_177996 | JGI IMG/M metagenome (GOLD analysis project Ga0228711, IMG submission 177996) | Root nodule microbial communities from Medicago polymorpha collected in Santa Monica, California, United States - brown nodules | ecosystem: Host-associated > Plants > Roots > Nodule...
TATATATATTATTCTCACACTTTTTTACGAGTTTTGTTCATGTTGTAACATATTTGTATTTCTTCCATATAAAAACTATTATTATTTTATCTTGCATTCTTTTTCTCCGACACACTTCAACCATTTTATTTATTGAGGTTTTTTCATGCTTTGTAATATTATTTTTTTCTTAAAAAAAATATATTTATCTTTGACAATTCTCCTCTTAGTATAATTTATTTAATATCTATGTTATTTTTTTCATCTCATTATTTTTTATTTTTTGTATGAGTATTTCTTTTTTCTACTGAGAATAAAGAGGGAAAGATACTCATTTATTTTTTAGTATATTTTGATTTAATTTTACTATGCTTTGTGGCATATAAGGAAAAAAAAATGAAGTTGAACATGTTCATTTGTCGAGCAACAATAGAAAAAGTTAAATTTATCAATGTTTCTTTCATTTGTTTTCCTTGAATGTTTATTTTCTTATATATTAAGAAAAATTTGTTGCAGCTATTTTGAATGTCAAATAAAATATACTAATTTTGAATCAATTATAGATTTTAAGGTTTGTATTATTCTCTAGACTTTATCGATACCTTTTTTCTCTCTTTATACTTTGAGATTATTTCTTTTTAATGAAGTGTTACTTTACTATGATCAGGCATGATAATGAATGTCATCAAGTATACATAGTAGTTACCTCTCACTATTTGATAAAAATAATATTTATGTCGTTCTCACAATCGTATGAATATCCGCTAGACGAGTAATAATGGATTTTAATGTATTTGCAAATATCAACGTGTAAAATTATTTTTTTATACAAAAAAATGCATTATTGTAAAATAATTGAAATTATGTAGAATTTATTTCTTAAATTTTATTATTAATAATTGCGGCACTACTGATCATTTTACAATTGTTCCATGTGAGACTTGGACAATGTCTCTTGAAATTACAGAGTGAAGTTTTTACCACTGAGAAGACACCTCTCAGACTTATTCCTTCTATTTTGATAAGACAAAAATATTATACCATACACTTTCACTTTGACAACAAATTACTAATCAAACAAAAATCATTAATTAGAAAATTCATTGTATTTAATTTTATAACGAGAAGATTTTTATTTAAGTAATTTCATCTGCTTATGCATCTATTGATCGGAACTTATGTAGAGAAAGCGAATGCTTGCACTTCAGAATGGTGAATGCTTAGCTGATGGGGAAATGGGAAATGATGTAATAGGTGCTTATGTTAGTCAAGGGGGGGATGATGAAATGCTTGTAACTGTTAATCCTTTGTTTGATGTTGAAACTGATATGGCAGGTTCTGATGATCAGGCCTGCCTAGGTAAATGAGTCTAGTGGCGTGGAATTGTCGGGGTGTAGGTAGCCCGATTACAATTCCCGACCTAAAATACCTAGTTCGGCACTTCAATCCGGACATCCTTTTCTTAAGTGAGACTCTAGCTCACGGAAATAAAATTGAAGAACTATGTTATTTGCTTGGTTACGATTCTTGTTTTCATGTAAACCGCACCGGTAGAGGCGGGGGTCTTGATTTATTTTGGCGCAATGCTTTCAATTGTCAACTTATTGATTTTTCCAATAATCATATCACTGTTGAAGTTACTGACACGATTCTTGGTATTTGGCGAATTACTGGATATTATGGTTACTCGAACGGTAGTCGTAGAATTGATGCTTGGAATTTTCTCCGTCAATTGTCTAATCGTTTTGCAGGCCCTTGGTGCATTTTTGGAGATTTTAACGATATTCTGGAGGCAAGTGAGAAGAGGGGGCGAACCATCAGGCCCCAGTGGCTTATTAATGGCTTTCGTCAAGCTGTTCTCGATGCGGGTTTCTCGGATGTACCTTTTGACGGCTATCCTTTCACATGGTTCAAGAGTCTTGGCACACCACGTGCGGTAGAAGAAAGGTTAGATCGTGCTCTTGCTACTAACTCTTGGTTTAATATGTTTCCAAATGCTTCTGTGGAAAATCTTGTTGCACCCGCGTCTGATCATTATCCTATATTGCTGCAATGCTCTCCTAGGCCTCGACCTACTTCCCATAAAAGACACTTTTGCTATGAAAATGCTTGGCACTTGGAACCGGGGTTTACAGATTTGGTGACTAACTCTTGGCAGGTACATTCTAATAATACTCTTATTCCAAAATTGTCTTCTTGTGCGGCAGAGATGACTAGCTGGAAGAAAACTCATTGTCACAAATTAAAGAGTGCTATCGAAGAGTGTCGGAGGCACATGCAAGACACACGTTTGCAAGCATCCAGTGAGGACCAAGGACACATGCTCGACCTTAGAAAATGTATGCAACGGCTGCTATCCCAAGAAGATGCCTACTAGCGTCAGCGTGCAAAAACCCACTGGTACAAGGATGGTGACAGAAATACGAAATTTTTTCACGCTTCGGCAACAACACGGAAAAAGGTAAACCGTATACTCTCTCTTGAGGATGATGTTGGTAATAAAATTACTAGTGACCACGGCTTGAAAGATGTAGCGAGAAATTATTTTGTGAATATTTTTCAACAACAGGATAACGACTTCTCTTCTAAACTTGATGTTATTAATCCGTCAATTTCTGATAATGATAATGATTTGCTTATGACACCTTTTACTAAGGCCGAATTCTGTGACGCTATTTTTTCTATGCACCCGGATAAATGTTCCGGCCCTGATGGTTATAATCCGGGTTTTTACCAACATTTTTGGACTCTTTGTAGTGATGACATCTTTAAGGAATGTTGTGATTGGTTAACTGCGGGTCAATTCCCGTCTGATCTCAATATCACCAACATCGCTCTTATTCCGAAGGGTTCCATGCAGGTAAGTATGAAAGACTGGCGGCCCATAGCGCTATGTAACGTGCTATATAAGGTCATTTCTAAAGTATTAGCTAACAGGTTGAAGACTGTATTGCCACAGTGCATTTCTGATAACCAGTCCGCTTTTGTTCCCGGTCGCTCCATTCTGGACAATGCTATGGTCGCCATTGAGGTGCTACATTTCATGAAAGCCAAGACATGCGGGGAGGATAGGTATGTTGCCCTCAAACTTGATATTAGTAAAGCCTATGACCGTATGGATTGGAATTATGTAATGGCTGTTTTGTACAAAATGGGTTTTCATGACCGTTGGATACACTGGATGCGTATGTGTTGAATCAGTAGACTATTCCGTACTTGTAAATGGGGAGCAGGTAGGTCCTATTATTCCAGGGCGTGGTCTCCGACAAGGGGATCCTCTCTCTCCCTATTTATTTATTATTTGTGCAGAGGGCTTATCATCGCTTATTAGAGACGCAGAGTCACGAGGAGCTCTCACAGGGATGAAGGTTTGTCGTCATGCACCTTCTGTTTCCCATCTTTTGTTTGCTGATGATTGTTTTCTCTTTTTCAAAGCTAACGAGGACCAAGCACATGTTATGAAAAATATTTTAGCCACTTATGAGTTAGCTTCGGGCCAAGCGATTAGCTTGCCAAAATCAGAGATATATTGTAGCCGCAACGTCCCTGATGGTATCAAAACCATTATTACTAATATTCTTGGCGTTCAGGCTGTGTTGGGTACAGGTAAATACCTGGGTCTACCTTCTATGATAGGTCGTGACCGCAAGGCTACTTTTGCGTATATAAAGGACCGTGTCTGGCAGAAAATTAACTCTTGGAGTGGTAAGTGCCTCTCAAAGGCGGGGCGTGAGGTAATGATAAAATCTGTTTTGCAGGCTATTCCCGCTTACGTGATGAGCATCTTTCAGCTGCCCCATACTTTGATTGACTCCATTGAAAAGATGTTAAATTCCTTTTGGTGGGGACATGGTAAAACAACGCAACGAGGGATACATTGGATGAATTGGGAGAAGTTGTCGGCACCAAAAATTCATGGAGGTATGGGTTTCAAAGACCTCTCTGCTTTTAATTTAGCTCTGTTGGGTAAACAAGGATGGAAATTTATCACAGAGCCGAATACTCTAGTTGCCCGAATATTTAAAGCTCGATATTTCCCATCTGGATCCTATCTCACGGCTACTGTTGGACATAATCCGAGTTACGTTTGGCGCAGTATAATGCGCGCGAGATTTGTCGTGTGTGGGGGAGCGTGGTGGACTATAGGTTCGGGAGCATCTATTTCTATTCTTAATGAACCCTGGCTGACAAATGGGGAATTTATCAGCAGTGATGTTCCAGGTGCTCACTTTATCCATAATTTTACTATTAATAGTCTAATGAATTTATATGACAAAAGTTGGAACAAACAGGTTGTTCGACAAGTATTTAGTGCGGACATCGCATCTAAGATACTTCACACGCTACTAATCTCTCAGGTCGGGGAAGATAGAATTGTCTGGAAAGGGAACGGCACAGACGCTATTCTGTACGCAGTGCTTACCGATTGTGTGTCACAGAGCTTATCGATTCGTCTTACTTATGGCGCCCGGGGTACTGGTCGGGGATCTGGAACCTTAAAGTTCCACCGAAGGTTAAGAATTTACTCTGGCGCATGTGCCGTGGTTGTCTACTGACCCGTGTTCGCCTATTGGATAAAGGTGTAGTTTGCCCCACTACCTGTGCTAGTTGTGATTCCTCCCACGAGGACTTGTCACATGTTTTCTTCGAGTGTCCTTTTACTATTCAGGTGTGGCATACAGCTGGTCTCTGGGGTTCCGTCCAACACACACTTTCTCAGACTACTTCCACCACGGAGGCTATTTTTTACCTGTTAGAGAACCTGTCTGTTGAGTTATCTCAACGGCTATCGACAGTCATGTGGAGTATTTGGAAAAAACCGCAATCTTAGAGTTTGGGACAATGTCACAGAAACGAGTGATGTAAATGTAGAGCGTGCTAGAAACATGGTAACAGATTGGCAGTTAGCAAATGCTCCGGACATCCTTGCAGCTGTCTCGCCTCCTTCACCTGGTATGGCAGCGAATGTGGGGACTTCCGCCCCGACCAACAAACCGGATCTTTGTGGCAGCCTCCTATGCCCGGCAGATATAAATGCAATGTTGACGCAGCTTTTTCTTCTCATCATAACCGCACAGGGATCGGTGTTTGTGTTCGCGACTCGGAAGGTACTTTTGTTCTGGCCAAGACTTTTACATATCCTTGTACTGTTTCGGTGGATGTGGGTGAAGCTTTAGGGCTGCACTCTGCTCTACAATGGTTGAGTGATATGCAGTTAGATAATGTGGACTTCGAAACAGATTCTAAATTAACGGTTGATGCCTTCCGTTCTAACAGGACCGACTTATCTGAATTTGGCTATATTATTTCCTCCTGTCATTCTTTGTTTCATAATCTATTTTCTAACTCTAGGGTGGAGTTTGTTAGGCGACAAGCCAACGGGGTGGCCCATACTCTTGCACGAGAGGCCACGCGTTCCGCTAGTTCCGCCATTTACTATGATATACCCGCTTGTATCGAAACTATTATTATTAATGAAATGCTATAAGCTCGCTTCCCTCAAAAAATGTACTTAAAATATATTTTTTTATTCTATTTGTTTGTACCTATTAAGATATTTGTCATGTAGTGAATTTTATTTGCGGATATCATGCATACCGAATTTTGCTCATGCTTAAGTATATGTCTAACCCGGGCAACGCCGGGTAAATACACTAGTAAAAGATGTTACAAGATAATATAACCTATAACCTAATAATAAAAGTTGTTTAAAGGATAATATAACCTAATAATAATATTAATAAATGTTGTTATAAGGATAATATTGAGATTTTAAATTAATCTAAGGATAATTTTGACAATGCAATAAAATTTGCTCCCCTCCCCCTTCTAAAAATTGAACCAAACAATTCAAATTAAAAATCTCCCCTCCCTTCTCCTCCAAAACTCTCGAACCAAACAACCCTAACTAAGTAACTTGTACCGCGAGCTTCTTCAAGTTATTTTCATGCTTACGTTTATTATCCTTTGAATCTTCATGATGTAATATATATAGTTGCATGCAAGAGAAAGGAAAACAAAACAACGAGTAGGGTAAAAAGAGAATCGAAGAAAACCATGGGAAAAAAGAGAGAAAAACGCATGCGCCGCCGTTGCCGTAGATCAGTCTGTGGCTATTGTTGGAATATTTTATTATTTAATTATATTCCAATATTATTATGTGGGCAAATATCATAATAATAATTATATTAGCTATTTATCAATTGTGAGTCTTAATTGATTAGTGATCAAATTAAGTAATAAGGCTATTAGATTTCTAATTGGATAATTAATTAAATATTTAATTAGTTGATATGGACTCAATGAGTGGATGTTCGGATGATCCATTAACAGAATAATAGAAACATAATGGCCATCCAATATAAAAGAGGCTATGGTCCCCATACACATACACGGTACACGCCAAACATTCTCTTCTCCCCCATCTGAAGAGAAACTAGAGGCATAAAGGTACCGGTTGAGGAAGAACCAAATCCGCTGCCGCTAACCCCTTCTGTTTGTTTCAGATCACCTTGTTGCTGTTGAGAGGACTACTTCCAAAGCTTTATTCAGGTATTCCTAATACCCTAATTCTTAATATCCTTGATAAATCAAACATGTCGTAGATCCGATCATAATCATGTTCAATGTTTTGTTTGCTTCCGTTGTTGATTCATAATTATTGAACATGTTTTATGAAATCTGTTTTTATTTAGACCTAAATTTTCAACAAGTGGTATCAGAGTGTCTTCATGTTTGATTTGTTTGGATTAATTGCATTTTTTTGTATTTGTCCATAATTGGATTTAGTTTCTGCAATGTTTTCTATATGAACCCTAAAAGTTTTATTTTGCGGCTTTACCTTTGATGTCGTAATAAGATGCCGAAAGAATTTTAAGGAATTTTCCTTTAATTTCAAAGCTTCATCCAGCCCGATATATTTTATGCCTTTCGTTGATTAAGAATTGCAACACGTGAATACATCTTTCTTGGTTAATTGTTGTTTTGTTGACATTGGTGATATTCTTTATGGTACAGCCGATTGATTTTATGAGTAACTTAGTGGCCTTATATTTGATTATTCTTTAAGAGAAAATGTTAATATTTTATTCTAGAAGCCATGTATATCCATCGTTTTTTTATAATCGTTGATTTTATATGTGAATGAATCAACTTGTGTTTATTATATGCCATCATGGTTTATGTATGACTACATGAGTAAATTTTTATTTTGATGGACATGCGCCAAAATTAGCGTGACTGTTAATTTTAGTTGCTATCGATTTTCGGTTGTCCAGTAGCCAAATTTTGTTTTATGTGTTGATTATAATTAAGCAGTTTTTTTTTTTAAGGATGATAATCCAGGTTTGTAAAGGCACGTAATAACATCAGCACATGTAACATATATATTAGTTGTTTTCCTTTGATTGCCTTTGGTGATTTGAAACCATATACTACATATGATTTAATAATTAATGGTTTCTATTAGCAATCATTAATGAATTGGAATTTTCTTGAATTTATATATGTTTTTCTTTGGTTTGTTGTAATTTGTGTCTAGACTTTCAAGTTAATTGATTTCATGTGAATTTGGATAAATCATATTGAAAGTTTTCAGTTTCAGCGAGCAAATTTTGTTTTTGTTTGTTATAAAATTACGGCTGATTAAATCTTTGGGTCCGTCTATAAAGCTTCAAAAAATTTTATAGATAAGGATGCATATTTATAGCTAATGAAGTATTTGAATCATGCTTTGTAGCTCATTAGCACATTTTGGTTCGTTTTAGAAGGATTGCAATGACACTGTTTTTTCTTATTTGGATCGAGTTTGCTGCTCATAAATGTATTTGTGCACTATTGAGATTTTATAATGATTTGAATTTTATTTTGATTTTGTTAATTTGATTTAAATCAAATCTTTTGGTTAATATAATTTTCAAATATCATTATCATATCTTGCAGCTTAATTTCTATTTGAAATTAGTTTTGATTCACAGAGATTTTGTACATAAAGTTTATTTTGAAAAGTAGGCACATAAAGATTAAAATATATTTGTGATATATTTGTTGTCTTTTAATAATGAATCTCAAAATATTATGAACATCTTTTTTTTACATAAAGTAAGAATTTGGTTCTTTAAAGTTCGAGAAATAATAATTCTAGTTTTGTTTGTTTGTTTATAAACATAAAGTATATTTCCTTGTTTAGGAAATAATTGAGTTTAGAGTTATTCATTATTTTATTTAAAGAATCAATTGGTATATGTGAATCAATTGTGGCATGAATATTTTGGTATATATAAGATTCATTTTTCTTTTAGTTTGAAATTGAATATTTGGTAACTTGTACCGCAAGCTTCTTCAAGTTATTTTCATGCTTACGTTTATTATCCTTTGAAACTTCATGATGTAATATACTTAGTTGCACGCAAGGGAAAGCAAAACAAAACAACGAGTAGGGTAAAAAGAGAATCGAAGAAAACCATGGAAAAAAAAAGAGAAAAACGCATGCGCCGCCGTTGTCGTAGATCAGTCTGTGGCGATGACTTCACGGACGTCTCCGATGACCACTACCTACCTACTCTTCCACCGCCTCCGCCTCCGCCTGTTCCCGAACCTCTGACTTCCGATTGCCCCGTTAACGATTACCTTCTAAAACAAGGGTTTGGTTTTAAGAGATACAAGCTTGCTGATTGTCTTGGCCAACTAGAGGATTCAGGGTTCGATGTCCCCCAAAAGGCAGACTTCTGTATCCAGAAGTTTCTGTTTTCCGATCTCAATTCTTGTGGTGGTGGTATACTTCCTAGTGATCTACATCTCCAAACTTTTCTCCATGGTCCCTACGTATTGCAGGTTTCAATTTCGATCTTCATTATATTATTTATTACTACTGTTATTACCATTTGAGTGTTGAATTTGCTCCATGATTTACACTTGCATGCATTGGCAGGTCGATGAAATTATCAATCCCAGTAATCCTCCAGAAAGATGGTATGAAGAATCTCCTCCATGGATTCGAAGGAGGTTCCTGAAGTTGTCAATGACCGATGGTATTCAAACACTCTATGGAATAGAGTTCAAGCCTATTGATGATCTTAAAGTTTCTGCGCCTCCTGGTTTAAAGGTTCCTATTGATGCTCTTAAAGCCATCTTTTTAATTTAATGCTTTTATTTGCTATTCTCTCTCCTTCGAGTAAGGGTGAACTTGAGGGATCTATCGGTACTTGTAGGTCTCAATCTCTAATGTAGAGGTGATCTGTGGAAAATTGATTCTGGGTCCTGAAAATACTAAAATATTGGGGGGAGGACTGGATGAAAGTAATGGAGTGCCTCCTTTACCAACCCTAGCAACTCGTGCTGCTCGGCCTTCAAGTAGAGTTGATGATCCCAGTCACAGTGGCTCAATGTTGCACGGCACTGATACTGTCCAGGCAAGCAACCAAGGTAAGTCCTTATGTTCTCGATTAGATTACATTAATGTGTGTTTGAGGAAAGGGCGCATGTACCTATGATGTATCCAATCAATCTTAGTATTCTTGCCTCTGATCTCAACTGCTCTTTATGTATGTGTTTTACAGCAGCTATAATAATGATGCTACTAGGGGTCTCTGTGTCTGTGATTAGCATTTCCATAGTGTTCTATACTGTTGTTGATGGCCGGGTTATTTATCTGTGTGTTTATGTGGGATCCATGTGATTTGAGCGGGGTTTAATTTTCGACACTGTATTAGGAAGATATTTGGTCATACTTCAAAAATTGTCTTACAAGAGCTTCTAATATTGAACATTTTGGCCATACCAAAAAATTAAATCAAATAAGTTAAAGCACTGCTGTTAATTATTATGAAAAGAAAAAGATGACCATGTGTTGAGCTTGCTTTTTAGGTGATGAATTGAACACCATGAGGGGAAAACGAGAAAAACGCATGCGCCTCCGCCGTAGATCAGCCTCCGCCGCCGTAGATCAGCCTCAGCTGCAAATCTGTGGCGATGACTTCACAGACGTCTCCGATGACCACTCCCTATCTACTCCTCCACCGCCTCCGCCTGTTTCCAAACCTCAGACTTCCGATTGCCATGTTAATGATTTTCTTCTAAAACGCGGGTTTGGTTTTAACAGAGACAAGCTTGCTGATTGTCTTCGCCAACTAGAGGATTCAGGGTACAATGTCCGCCAAAAGGTGTCCGTCTGTATCCAGAAGTTTCGGTTTTCCGATCTCAATTCTTGTGGTGGTGGTATACTTCCTAATGATCTACATCTCCAAACTTTTCTCCATGGTCCCTACGTATTGCAGGTTTCAATTTCGATCTTCATTATATTATTACGGTTTTCTGCAATTTACTACTGTTGTTTTGAGAGTGAATCTCAAATTCATAATTTTGTATTCTTAAGGAGATGTAATTTGGATGAATTTGTATTCTTAGTTTGAGTGTTGAATTTACTCCATGATTTACACTTCACACCCAAATGCATGCATTGGCAGGTCGATGAAATTAGCAATGCCAGTCTTCCTCCACAAAGCAGCAGGAATGAGGAGTCCGTCCTGATGTTGTCAATGACCGATGGTATTCAAAGAGTCTATGGAATAGCGTTGAAGCGTATTGTTGTTCTTGATGTTTCTGATCCTCCTGGATTTAAGGTTCCTATTGATGCCCTCAAAACCTATTGATACGTATTTAATTAATGCTTTTATTTGCTATTCTCTCCCCTTCGAGTAAGGGTGAACTTGAGGGATCTATCGGTACTTGTAGGTCTCAATCTCTAATGTAGAGGTGATCGGTGGAAAATTGATTCTGGGTCCTGAAAATACTAGAATATTGGGGGGAGGACTGGATGAATCTCAACGATATAAGCCATCTAAGGAAAAAAGGTACAAATTAATCATTCCAATAGAGAAGCTAATTTGGTGCACACTGTTGTTTCTATGTTTCCTGCTGGCTTCCACTGTGTATATAATTAAACTTTGATTAATTAGTCTTTGCTATCTCATACTGAACCAGTAATGGAGTGCCTCCTTTACCAACCCTAGCAACTCGTGATGCACGGCCTTCAAGTAGAGTTGATGATCCCAGTCACAGTGGCTCAATGTTGCACGGCACTGATACTGTCCAGGCAAGCAACCAAGGTAAGTCCTTATGTTCTCGATTAGATTACATTAATGCATGTTTGAGGAAAGGGCGTATGTACCTATGATGTATCCAATTAATCTTAGTATTCTTGCCTCTGATCTCAACTGCTCTTTATGTATGTGTTTTACAGCAGCTATAATAATGATGCTACTGGGGGTCTCTGTGTCTGTGATTAGCATTTCCATAGTGTTCTATACTGTTGTTGATGGTCGGGTTATTTATCTGTGTGTTTTTATGTGGGATCCATGTGATTTGAGCTGGGCTTAATTTTCGACACTATATTAGGAAGATATTTGGTCATACTTAGTCATACAAGAGCTTCTAATATTGAACATTTTGGCCATACCAAAGAATTAAATCAAATAATTATTATGAAAAGAAAAAGATGACCATGTGTTGAGCTAGGTTGTTAGGTGATGAATTGAACACCTGAAAGATTAAGTTTAATAATTGGGTCCAAATTTTGACTTTATCAAGCCATAATGAATTTAGTTGTGATCTAGCTTATGAACTGGTTTGTCTCATCTCCAATTCCACCCGAAGGTCGTCATGGTTGGTAATGCTTTCCATGTTATAGTTGAATTCAAAATACAAGTACTTTATGAAGTTTGGCTATTAGCTATTTAGTAGTATGTCATGTTACCCATGTGAAATGTTTCTTCTATTTAATACTAACTGAAGGCTGCAAAGAAACAAGTGGATTGGTTGTTTGTTTTGGTAAAATGTTAATGGATTTTGTGCCAACAGTGGGTGCAGTGTCTCTAGCCGATGCGCCTGCTTTCAAGAAAGCTCCTGGTGGTGCTCCTGCAAACGTGGCAGGTGACTTATCTGAGTCGGGCGGGTCATCTGCATCTAGAAGCAAGGTGTACATCTCTGTCTATTTATTGACGTGGTTATTTGATTTCTTGTTACTACTATAAAAAAGGGACGGAGGGAGTAAAATTTTAAAAAATATTTCTAGAAATATCATGTACTTGTAGATTGTACCTAGGAATAATACTTCTTGTAGTAGTTGAATATTAGGAATATTATTCTATGTTGGCTGAGGAAATGATAGCTTAATTCCTTGCCATCCGTTTTAGGTTGGAGCAGATGAATTTGGGTATATGTTGGCTGATATTTTAAAGCAAATTAACGTTGATACATCTCTGTTTGAAAAATGTGACCACCATAAAGACCCATGGTTCAAGCCTGTATAATAATTTAATTTAATACTGATTGCAGGCTAAAATATTCCGTTTTGGTTCCATCAGTTTGATTGATGAACCATTCAAGTATCCTGAGTTTGCTGCCCTGAAAGTTGCTGATGACCCTGGTGGCATTCTCAAGGCTGAGGCTGTTGAAAATCATATTACGTACATATGGGAACTAGCCAATATCATAAAGGTAACTTTTATTTGTCTAGTTTTTACTTTTATACAATACACTTTATAAATGCCATTGCACGTCATTCTTTCTTCTTTCTGAGTCTATCTAAAGTGTTATTTTCTTATGTATTGCAGATCAGTAAAGATGAGATTACTTTTTGGACTGGTGGTGAAGTATCAAACATGCTTATTCACCCTAAAATCAAGCTTCTAATTGTTACTGATGGGTCAGAGGGCTTTATGTATCACACCAAGGTAAGCTTGCCAAAGTCATTTCACTCAGATTTTAATTGTCTGCATTGGTTTTATAATCCCTATTCTGATGAGTTGACTGAAATGTTGGTTATGACTTGTTGAATGTCAATTAACAAATTCGACACTCAATGACGAATAGCAGGTTGTAAAACTTGAGACGGGTTTTCTTTGAGGTTCAATATTTCACAATACTATCTTGTCATGTGAGTGACCAGCAGTTATGATTACTGAATTTTTGTGCAGGATTTTAAGGGCAGTTTTAGTGGGGTTGACACTACTGGTGCTGGTGATGCATTTAATATTAGGATTATCTACCGCATGGCTTCTGACCCAAGTATTTTCGAGGTAATTCGGATATCTTCACACATTGTAGATTTGAAAAATAGTTGTGAGTGTTTGGAGTTGATGAAGTTATTTTATGTGGCAGAATGAGAAACGTCTCCGAGAAGTTTTAGCCAATGCATGTGGCGCATCACGGTGACGGAGAGAGGAGCAATCCCTGCATTACCTACAAAAGATGCTGTCTTGCAATTTGATGCAACATAGGAACATTAGCTGTTATAAAATAATGTTTTTTTTATTTCGAATGTTCTAACACACACTTTTCAACACACTTTCTTTGATTGGTTAAAATTCACATGGGTCCCACCAAATCATGTGGGTCCCATATAATTTTGGTGGGTCTCATGTGAATTCTAACCAATCAAAGAGAGTGTGTTGAAAAGTGTGTGTTAGAATGTGTGTTGCTAGCATTTCTCTTTATTATAATTATATCTTCTATACCTATCGATAAAGGCAATACTTTTCTTTTTGGTGTAGCCTATTTTATTTCCAGTTATACCCTTTTTAGTTTTAAAACTCTTGCCACGCCCACTTAATGGGGTGGCCTTTACTATACCCAATGCACAAATTTGTGCATCGTAAACAAATTAGTTTTTTACATGGGTCAATTTATTTTGACCATTGGATCAACTAAAGAACATATTTTTATCATAGTCCGTCACTACCAAATCTAACACTCATCTTCCTCTTTGACCTACAACATCATCCATTTCATGCTCAAAACCAGAAAATGTTCCGTTAATTGAAAATATATCGACAGTGTAAATTTCTACTCAATTAAATGTACGTGCAAAATAACTGTCAACTATCGGTGTACAGTAATTTGTTGATCTCATCATTCATGGTAAGGAACCCTCTATTTTGATTTTTCTTTCCTTTTCAATGTGATGGTTCAAAGTATCAATTTATTGTTTCATTCATAACTAATATGGCAACCATAACCAGAGATGTGGACACAATGGTTTCGAAGGAAAATATGTTTGAAAGATTTGATGGTGTTTTTCACCTAAGCTCACGAGACAAGGATGCATGGTTTTATAAAGGTGATCAGGTAAAAATGATGAAGGTCCAACCCGGAGAAGCACACAATGTGATTCACTCCAATGCAAAGGTGTTTGTTGATAAATTTGATGGTGTGGTTCAACCAAACACACGAGATAAGTATAAATGGTATGACCCCGACGGTAAGGTTGAAGTTGAGGTAGAGATGATGAAGGTCTTCCCGGAGTGTTTTTTAGAGAAAAAATACGAGAAGGAAGGGTAATGCGAATGGCTGACATTAGCGATAATTTACCTAAAATGTCTTTTTTACATGAACATCATCTTTAGAAATGTTAAATAACATTTTCATGTTATCAATGTTTGATGTAGAAAAGGTAGATAGTTTTTCAAGTACATTTACGGGTAAAAACGACATTTTAGGTAAATCATCGCTAATGTCAGCCATTTGCATTACTCTTACTTCTTTTAACATTTTTTTTTTCTCTAAAAAACACTCATGGGAAGACCTTCATCATCTTTACCTCACCTTCAACCTTACCGTCAGGGTCATACCGTTTATACTTATCTCGTGTGTTTGGTTGAACCACACCATCAAATTTATCAAACTCCTTTGCATTGGATTGAATCACAATGTCCGCTTCTCCAGGTTGGACCTTCACCATCTTTACCTGATCACCTTTGGGGATGTTATATATATACCATGCATCCTGTCTCGTGAGCTTGGATGAAAAACACCATCAGATCTTTCAAACATATTTTCCTTCGAATTATCATGGTGTCCACATCTCTGGCTTATAATAATAACAAAGGATGATATATTTCTGTTGTATGTTTACACACGGCTGTACAAGGCTTTATAGCTGTCCAAGCTTTACAAAGTAATCAAAAGCATTTACAAGATAATTAAATGCATTGAATTGAAATTACAGTAGAGG
>Ga0228711_1008046_pt1 | contig 14978 bp, 13 predicted proteins | sample MedpolnodulmetaG_2_FD_177996 | JGI IMG/M metagenome (GOLD analysis project Ga0228711, IMG submission 177996) | Root nodule microbial communities from Medicago polymorpha collected in Santa Monica, California, United States - brown nodules | ecosystem: Host-associated > Plants > Roots > Nodule...
AAAAAGACAAGGAAAGACTCAAACTAGGATCAAACAAACTTAACCCCCGCGACAACATATATCATATTAGGATAGGCATCATACAAAATAACAAAGCTGCTATCATTTAAAACATTTTTTTAGCTAATTATTGATTTGATTTGAGTAATTAATTATAAAAAGGCAAATGCTAACATGTGTCCTTGAGGACACAAGGACACATGTTAAGGACTTATTATAGAAAGACTTAAGAGCACATTATAGAAATATACATGTCAAAACTCGTGCATTTAACTTCTTAAAATTCAACTTCTTTAAACTTGTTCTCAATGTTTTCCAATGTAAAGTTGCTATTTTTGGGTTTCTTAACATGTCTCTAAGACACAAATTAACCCTTATAAAAATTATAATGACTTGACGAAAACTATCAATGAGTAAAAACCAAATGGAGTATTGTACTTCCGATTGAATTGGATCAGTGTTGGTGTGTCATGGACACAAACGCAATGAATGTGATAAGTTTCTCACACAAAAATAATCAAACAGATTCTTTTCTCACACAAAAAAAGCATCAACAGATTTTTTAACCAAAAGACGTAATTGAAAATAAAAAGTCCACAATTGGCCCACTTGTGTGGGTTCGATTATTTAATCACACAGAAGAAAACAAGAAAATTGATTCCTCGAGATAATACGACTGGTGTATCTACCCTCTAGATTTCAATGTTTTTTGCTTGCACTGTTAGCACAGTTTTTAGTCTCAAAGAAGAAAAAACAAAGTGAAAATTAAGATGTCGCAGTCTCCCACCCAATTAGAACACCCACGATGTGGCACATCCTCCTTCGCATGACAATTTTTGTGTTGACTATTAATTTACTTTGAACTTCTTATCCGTAAGTAAAATCATCTTTGTCAAAAATAATTAAAAATGAAACTATTAAATTATTCGAGTTTTTTAGGAGAATTTTTCGAGTTTATTTGTACATTCAGGTCATTATATTTTTCGAGTATATAATTAAAAATTATATATATATTAAGGATAATTAGTTTTAATGTTTAAAACATGATGTTGACTAAAAGTAATTTTTTTATGATTATACTTTATCATCACTCAAGGAGCGTAAAGTATTTTGATTTGCAAATGGGTGAATAAAAAAACTGTTTTAGCAAAAAGAATTGAATAAAGTGCAACTACAAATGCAAGACTCACTCTTTTTTGAGTAATAGACACGATAATTAAAAAAAAAATTGGTTTAGTTGCACATTTTATCCTCTTATTTTCATCCTTTAAAAAAATATATGAGACTTAAGAGAAGTATACTTCAAAAATCCTCTTATTTTCATGCATTCATCAAATTGATCTCCTCATTTTAAAACTATTCAGCTTTGGTCACTTTTTTTAGGTTTTTGTATTTATAAATGATGTTTTGATGTATTTTAAAAAGGGTGGCATAAAAGTTGATTTTGTATATTGATCAACACTTATGAAATTATAAGAAAAATCATTAAAATTTTCATTTTCAACAGTCATGAAACTATAAGAAAAATCATTAAAAATTTCATTTTCAACACCAAAAGAAAATGATTTAAAAACGGAGAACAACTTTTGTGAATGGGTGAAAATATGGCGATCATTACTGTAATTAAGTAAAAAATATTACAAAAATATAATATTATTTTTAAATATATTTATAAGATTAAAATATGAATAATTACTTATATAAAATTTATTTAAAATGTCAATATTATTTTAAGAATTTCCTTTCAAAAAAATATTATATTAAGATTTTTTTTATTTAGCCGGGAAATGAAACCTCGTATTTTTAAGTTATTAAATTCTTTAATTTTTAGCTCAAAACAATAGAAATACCTCACTCTTTTTAATCTATATACATTCGTAATGTTAAACTGTTTTGCGCGGGTATACTTGTAAAATTAGATGCTAATTATTCAGAGTCTTTTATGATTATACTAACCATTATGATGGTGTTTATCCTCTGTCTTACTATCTGATGCTATGAGAGTGTTCTTTATTAAAATGTAATTTTTCCTTTTCTTTTGTTATATTTTCTTCTCTCATGTAAAAAAAAAAAATCACTTTAAATACCATTTTTTTTAAAGCTAGTTTCTAAAATATCTTAATACATATCTGGTTTTTTTTTTTGCAAGATCGATACATATGTTTTTTTGTCTTAGATTAAGTGGTAATCCACTGAAATTAAACTCACAGACAACTGTGAGGCCCTGAGTTTGATCCGGGTCACGACGTTCGGTCTTGCAATTTCAATATTTATCAGTTGAGCTATAACTTCTAGACAGATCGATACTTATCTAGTTGACAAATTTTTATTAGATGCATATATAAAACTACTTTACGCTGTTATTAAAAAATATCAAAATTAATCTCTTATTTTAAAGGCACGTTATTCTCATTAAAAATATAGAGCAGAGATGTTTAAAATACAAATAACTTTACTGCTTTATTTGATTCATCCAACTCTAACTAAGCATTCACGTGAACCGCGAGGAGCAACCTTAATATTTAAAGGTTGTTTTACATCTTAAAAACATATATTAATAGGTCGTTGTTAGGTGAAGGAATGAGGAAACGTAAATTAATAATCTTTCAACTTGAACCGCGAGGAGGCGACCTTAATATATCATGTAACCTATTTTGATCCTTTTTATAGGACATAGATAAGATAAACTTTTTTTTAACAAGTTAAAATGGAATTATATAATCAAAACAGAGCAGTCTCAAAAGCATAAGGTGTACCTTAGAAACTATTGCAGAAACCAAATGTTACAACAATTACAAACAGACACACCATAACAACATTAGCCTATACTCAAACAAACAAGAGGGCTTGACCAACACTGTAGTGTACCTTAAACAAAGGTTGCTTTTTTAGCTTTCAGTCAACCTAAAGACATCATCTTAATCTTGTCTAATAAGCGAGGGATGGGAGTAACAACATTATTAAACAAACGATTATTTCGTTCATTCCAAACAACCCAGACACACAGAAGTCATATGAGTTGCATAAAAGAACGTCTAGCATTACCACCACCTGTCAAAATAGTAAACTGTAAAAAATGGTCGGAAATATTATCAGCGTCCACCCCATAGCAATGGACTTAAAAATGAACTTAAAAATTATCGGGGAAATATCTTGAGAGTTTCAATGGACCTTAAAAATTTATTTATATCATATGCATATTTTAACATTAAAATTTGAAAATAACTTTAAAGGATTGAAATTTGAAACCCTTTAATCCAACATCTCACACAAATTTCTTAAATCCAAAAATCAACTAAAATCATAAATTGTTTTCATTAAAATAATAATATATAATTTTCATAAAACTTATACCGTACATACCTCTAAAGTACTCTAAAAAAATAAAAAATAATCTAAAAATGTTTCAAGTAAAACTACTTACGTCTAAAATACTTATACCTCTATTATAAAATGAATGAGCGTAGACATGTGCCTAATGAAGAGAGAGATTCCCAATTCTGTGGGTACTCTCCCCCCATGACCCCACCGGGCCCCAATCACATTCAATCCACATGCGCTCCCCCTCTTACTTGGATCACTTGTCCTCACTCTCTCCCTCTCAAGAGAGAGGTGGAAAAAAAAACCAAAAACTGAACTGAAACAACAGTTCAGTTTAGAACAGTTCAGTTCGGCAACTAAAATTTAATTTTATTTGTTTTTTTCATATTTTTTTCAAAGGTATTAATAATAACAGTTCAGTTCAGTTCGGTTTGAAACAGTTCAGTTCAGTTCGAAATGCAAACAATTCAGTTCAGTTATTTTAAATTTAGCAAACAGTTCAGTTCAGTTTTCAACCCGAACCGAACCATGCCCACCCCTACCTCTTCCTGCTGTTCCACTTCTTCAAAATTTCCCGTATTTTTCAATTAATACAAAGTCGTCATTCTCAGTTTATTTTGTTGGACAAAAATTTCAGTTTTATATATTTATTCAATTGAATCATTCAAATTAAATTTTTAGAATATAAAATAATTTTCACAATTATTAAAACGAATATAATTTTGTCCAAAAAAAAATAATAACAAAGATGGTTTCAAATATAAAAGTTTAATCTATTAGTAAAAGAAAAAACCTTACCCAAGAGCGTTTAAATTAAGAAGGCGCAGATTTATTCTAACTTAATCAATGTCCTAAGTTTCAAATTAAGATATTCTGATAATTTTTTTGTTGACTTAGTAATTTCTTTCTCTCCAACAAGTCGGCCCTAGTTTTCTCTCTCTAGGTTTTCTCTTACAGTTTCTTCATTGAATGGTGGTTTTGAGTCAATTCTTGATCTGAAATCACCCATATTCATCTTTTTCTCTTAATTTCAATCTAAATAAGTGATTTCACATAGATCTAGGTTTTTTTCTTTGTGATTTCATCATCTAAGTGTGTTGGTTTGTTGTTCGTCGTCTTGTGCGGCGTTGTTTGATTTCCCGTCTTCGCGCGGTGTTCACTTGATTCATATTGAAAGATCGATTATTCAATCAAAGATTTGGGTTTCAACGTTGCAGATCCGGAGGCCATGGATATTCCGGTCACTTTAATTTTATCATATATTTTTGTAGGCATTATGTCATTATATGCTATTAACTTGGATGTTGTGAGTTTGTTCGCAGATTCATTCTTTACGTTTTTAGAGGTGTTGAATGATGTAATCTTTCGATTTGAATATCATTTTGTTTTTGTCAAACAATTTTTTTTAAGATATCCTGATTTAGACTTTAGTGGTATTTACCTTTGGAGAAAAGGTAAAAATGTAAATACTTTTTTGGTCAATTAAAAATATTTTCTTTGCACAAGTGCAAAAACTAATCTATCTAAGATAAGCGAGATTCATTTAAGAAGGTTGATCTCTCATGAATATTTTTTTATACGCATTGATTTGAGATCAAACTCTAAACATGTTTTTTATAAGCATTAATTTGAAATCAAACTCTAGATCAAATGGTTAAAAGATTCAATCATCAATCGTTTATGTCCCACTATATTGGACAATACATTTATAAGGGCATTTTGAGCCTCGAAGTCTATCCCTTATATTAAATTGTTTTCATAAAAAAAATAAGGGTTTTGTTAACCAATGTCGCTAAACACTAGTTAACAAATTAAAAGTAAAAAGAAAAGTCAAGTTTTGCATTAAAAATAACAATTTCAACTTTAAAAAAAGTAAAATACACAATTTACAAAAGAATATCTCCTTTTATAATTCTTTAACAAGTGTTTCAATTTCCAAAAATAATACGTACTCCACCGGTCTTAAATATAAGCAAATTTTACCTTTTAGATTCATTTAATTAATGATGTATGTGGTCCATAATATGAATCGCATACATCATTAATTGAATGAATCAAAAAAGTCAAATTTGCTTATATTTAGGAACGGAGGGAGTATAATTTATTTTAAAAAAAAAATAATACGTAGGATTAGTATATACACCATCCGATCATTATTATAAACAAAAATTAACATTTTAAATTCATCTATTAAATGATGTATGTGGTTTATAATAAAGACTATATAAAATCATTAATTGAATGAATCTATTAAAGACTATATAAAATGATGTATGTAGTTTCCATTGTTAATAAATCTTTTTTTTTTTTGATCAAGCCATCGTGCCTTGTATTCTCCACGTTAAAATTTATTTAGTTCATATCTATAGATCTTATATCTGTATATTCTTAGTCTTATTTAGAAAAATATTCTTAGTCATTATCAGTAACCCATCCATCAGAAAATAAAGAAATCCCACGCTATAATTTCTTACCTAATCAACATCGATCATCCCATTAAAAAAACCGATTAAGATAATAAATATTAATAATTATCTAAAATTAAAATAATTTAAAATTAATCCATTTTCCAATTTCCCACCCCTCGTGTCTTTATAAGGTCCACGTTCACTTCACCTTTTCTTCTCATTCTTTCTCACCTTCTTTTCTTCTTCTTCTTCATCCAAAAAATGGATTCAGCCATGAAACTCATGATCGTCCTCATCTTAGCCACTTTCACAGTTTCACTAGCCCTAGACATGTCGATCATCTCCTACGACAAAACCCACCCAGACAAATCAACGAGCAAAAGAACCAACAAAGAAGTGTTGACTATGTACGAAGAGTGGTTAGTGAAACATGGAAAATCCTACAACGGTTTAGGTGAGAAAGACAAAAGGTTTGAGATCTTCAAAGACAACCTTAAATTCATTGATGAACATAACGGTTTGAATTCGACATATAGATTAGGGTTGACCCGGTTCGCGGATCTAACTAACGAAGAGTATAGAAGCAAGTTTTTGGGAACAAAGATCGATCCGAACCGTAGGATGAAGAAATTGGGAGGTTCAAGGAGCAATCGTTATGCGCCACGTGTCGGTGATAAATTGCCTGAATCTGTTGATTGGAGGAAGGAAGGTGCTGTTGTTGGAGTCAAAGACCAAGCAAGCTGTGGTAAGCACTTTTTATTTTTATATTTTTCTTTTAAATAAAAAAATGAATAAAGCTAAATTCTTTTCTTTGTTTCTAATCATCATGCGCTTTAAAGTATAAAAAATAAATCATCATGCTTTGATTTTTTTTTTTTGTTTAAAAATAATAATATCTACTTTCTGTTATTATTGACTTATTGTGAATATTATTTTGTTTTTAAATTTTATGATCTTATCTTTGATTTACTGCCATCTATGTGATGTAACAATATCTGGAAAAAATATCTTTAGTATTAATGATGTACTTTAATTTGTGGATGAAAAATATTGATTTTATTTATTTTGTTTGAAAATTAAATATAAGGCTTTTAATTTTAGATTTTTTTCTTATTTTCTTGGATATGTTATTAGAATTACATGATTTTTGTCATGGTTTTTATTTGTGATCCGAGTATGATATGAATCAAAGTATCAACCTGGTCCTGATAATTCATCTGGATTTCCTTATCTGCTTTGGGATTTCATGTTTTATAGTGAAATTTACAAATAAATAAAAAATTGAAGAAGAAATTTACAAAATTTTAATTCATAAAAGAACAACCTAGTGCACTAAAGCTCCCACGTACGCAGGGTCGGAAAGGAGTCCCACCATTTTTTGGTGTATTGTACACATAGTCTTACATTGTTTTTGGTGTATTGTATGTAGCCTTACCCGGTGCACAAAAATTTAATTCATACATTCAGATAATCAATTGGCCTCCTCACTCGGATCATTAAAAATGTTTGACTTTAATTATATACAAACATATGATTGATTTTGATTTGTTGAGAGTGTTAAACTAAAAACAATTATTTGGATTTCGTTTGCAGTATGAATTCCTTTTTGTATTACTTAATACCGAAGTTATTTGTTTTGTAGTCATATAGGGTGTGGTTGGAAAGTAAATATAGTATAAAGAGTATCATTTATAATGGTCACCACAGCTGATGGATATCTTACGACTAAAATCATCAGGATTCTTGGTTTGCATTTGTGTGTTCAATATGGATTTAATTGATATGCACTTTTACCTATCAATCAGTCATAGCATCACTAAAATTATATGACTTAAATCATATCAAGCTTAAAAGTCATACCAAATAGATTGTGATTGTTTAACTATCTTAAAAGTTTTACGACAACGGTGCATCAACATTAATCTCTTTGAATATTCTCAAAATTGTTAAGAGAACACCTAGATAATCATATTTCATGTGGTTTGTGCTTGTCAATCAGACTCAGACTCTTCAGCTCCCAAGACTACTCAATATATCAATCATTTTTTTGTTTGTCAATAAACAGTGAATATCCTTTATTTCTTAAGCAGAAGTATTAATCACTCTTCTAATGAAAAAGTCCTTCACCCCATGATTAACTGAGTTTGATTAAGGAACATGATTGTTTTGGCTTCTTTTAATTGTATTCATACAATTTAATTAGTCCACAAAAAATTGCTAATATTATCTTCTTTTTATCAATGAAGGGAGTTGTTGGGCATTCTCAGCAATCGCAGCTGTTGAAGGAATAAACAAGATTGTGACAGGAGATCTAATTTCACTATCAGAACAAGAATTGGTGGACTGTGATACATCATACAACGAAGGATGCAATGGTGGACTTATGGATTACGCCTTCGAGTTCATCATCAGTAATGGTGGCATTGACTCTGAAGAGGATTACCCTTACAAGGCTATAGATGGTAGATGTGACCAGAACAGGGTTAGTTACTTAGTCATTGATTATTTAATGACAATACTAAATGCTTGTGGAAGATAGTTAATTGGCAGTTCTAATTAGTTAACACACTAATTCTTACATTGTGTGCAGAAAAATGCTAAAGTTGTCACAATTGATGACTATGAAGATGTTCCTGCTTATGATGAATTGGCCTTGCAAAAGGCTGTTGCAAACCAGCCTATCGCCGTTGCTGTTGAAGGAGGCGGTAGGGAATTCCAGTTATATGAATATGTAAGTTTCTAAATTAATTCTACCACGAATTTAGGAATTTCAGACTGCATTGCACTGGGATAACCCCATAATCATGTCATGGATTTTGATTCCCTGACTGCAGAGAATTTGGTTTCCCTGACTCCAGGGAATTTGGATTCCATATTCACATAATCACGCAATCTTAGACTAGTATTCTGACATTCTAAAATGGATTCAAAGCATGTTTCAGATGGTCCGAAATCACAAAAAGCGTGATTGCATGACTGCAGTCAATTTGTTTCCAAAAGAAAGATATCCCTAGTAGTGGGTATATAGCATGGCAGCAATGAATGGAAAGAGTCGAAATTTCCAATGTATCTAAACCATATTGTATCTAACAATACATTGGAAATTTTAGTTCCTTCTCTTCTAAACCATTTATTTTCCTCATTGCCTATACATTTGATAGAGACAAATATGCTACATATAAAAATCATCTGTCTGGCAAGTGGTTTTGCTATAACTATCCTTCACATTATCTTCAATAGCCTGTTAATTTATTTTTTTGACTTTGCTTCACAAGATTGGTAGATACTGTTATATTTCATGAACTTTCTGTTTGAATGTATTCCATTTGTCTCTTGTCAGGGTGTATTTACCGGTAGATGTGGAACAGCACTAGACCATGGTGTTGCAGCTGTTGGATACGGTACAGAAAACGGGAAAGATTATTGGATTGTGAGAAATTCATGGGGTGGTAGCTGGGGTGAACAAGGTTACATCAGACTCGAACGTAATCTAGCTTCAAGCAGAGCAGGAAAGTGTGGAATTGCGATCGAGCCATCTTATCCAATTAAGAATGGACAGAACCCCCCTAACCCTGGACCATCACCACCTTCACCTATCAAGCCACCATCTGTCTGTGACAGCTACTACAGCTGTGCTGAAGGCTCTACTTGTTGCTGTATTTACGAGTATGGAAGATCTTGCTTTGAGTGGGGATGCTGTCCTCTTGAGTCTGCTACTTGCTGTGATGATCACTACAGTTGCTGCCCTCATGAGTATCCTGTCTGTGACACTCGTGCTGGACTTTGTCTTAAGGTATGTCCAAGTCAACCTTATCTTTTACTTGCTTGCATTTTTTGATTGGATTTTCACTTGGAAACCAATGCTTTAAAAGCCAAACCGGACATTCAAACGTAAAGACCTCAGTCATGGTTCAACCGTTTTAAACAGCTTGAATTGGAATGAAACCACGATCAAACAGTTTAAATAACCGAACCGTAGATAGTGTCGGTTCATTGCTCAACTGGTTGAACTGTCTTGTCTGGTTCCATTTTTAAAACATTACTTGGAACTAATTATTGGCTACTATTTTGGATTTTTTTCCTGTTGATAGTGTGATGTCCTTTTTGCGTTCATTTGGACTTTTTGATGTATATTTTATGTTCAGTTAAAATATGATTAGTTTTAGCAGAAAAAACAATTTCTCAATGATAAGTGTTTGTAAGTGAGTTAAATGAGATAGTATTCTTTAAAAATTGAGATGCATTATGCATATTCTGTTTAGAAGAGCTTATAAAGATAGCTTATAATATATCCATAAGCTGGTTTCAGATTATTGTCATAAGTTTTCTGTGATAGCCTATAATTTTTTTATAAAAAGCTTATGCACTATGCAGAGTTAAACTAATAAGCTATTTGGATTATATTATTTGAGTTTATCTACTGAGACTGTTTGGGAGAACATAGGAAAATAGCCTATAACATGTCTATTACTTGTTTTCATAATATTTTCATAAGCTCTTCAGAATAACTTAAGAATACAACTTATAGCTTGAATAAAAACAATTCGACTTTATTCAAACAAAGTTAAATTCTTATGGGAAAAGAACTGGTAGAACAAGCTCTTAATTTAGTTGTTTTATCGGGAATTATCCAAATTTGTATGAATTGTTTTCACTTTTGCTTATCCAAATTTTATGTGCTTGATCACAGGGCAAGAACAACCCATTGGGAGTGAAGTCATTCAAACGCACTCCTGCCAAGCCCCACTGGGCCTTTGGAGGTAAGAACAAGATGAGCAATGCTTAAGTCATCGACTCAGAAATGTACGTGCTGAAGGAGAAGATGAGGAGGAACTCAGGAAGATTAAAGGACTAAAACACTAGCTGAATGCCCTTTTCCTTAGCTTTCAAAGACAATGCACGTAACATTCATATTTGTTCGCTATTTTATGATACAAACAGATACATTGTGTCAAATTTCAGTCACACACTGACTGTGTACATAACTATGCATTGTATTTGCATTGTATTTCTATTCAAACTCCAAACCCAAAACTTATTTGATTATTGTACTTTTCATCTTTTGTAAATTATCTGATGATCATTCAGTAATGCTTGGATACATCCATATATAATAACATGTTAATGTGTTACTTTTGTTGAGTTCCCTGGTCCCTACGTGAAAGCATGCATTGATGCTTTATGTCTTTAGCTTAATTGCGTTAGTTGGGAAGATATTTTTTTGGAGAAATGTTAGCAATACACATTCTAACACACACTTTTCAACACATTCTCTTTGATTGGTTAAAATTTACATGGGTCCCACAAAATCATGTGGGTCCTATATAAATTTGGTGGGTCCCATGTGATTTTTAACCAATCAAAGAGAGTGTGTTGAAAAGTGTGTGTTAGAATGTGTGCTGCTAGCATTTCTCTATTTTTTTGATTTGATACGTTATATTTTGATAGAGAAAGCGCATGTGGGACAGATTGATGATGATAATATAATCAAGCATCCATGTTGAAATATTGAATGCATTTAGATTCCAATTTGAAACAAAGGCTCGTTTGTCACATGTTATCATGATAGTCAAATTGGGATGACAATTGTTGTTTTGACATTCATTGTGTCTTAGTAACACAAATAAATGACTAAAAAAATTCAGCGACAGTTAACTGTCGCCGGTTTTTTAGTTATAAGTCAGCGGTAGTTAACTACCGTTGGGGGTATTTTAGTCTTTTACTTGTGTTTTTAAGAAATATTGAAAGTTAGAAAAACAATTGTCAATTGAGATAGGTATTGTGTATTGTTCGACCACTTTTTTGAAACGTGTATCGTACATGAACTATAAGATAAAACTCAATCATAAACAAAAGTATCGTGTATGTGTTGGAGGCTGTAAAGGAAGAGAAGGTGAGTGGCTTTTGGGAATAGCTCCAAATTAATTGGTAGGTTACAAAATCAAACCCTTGAAAAATGGTTCACATGCATTATATGATGGGTCACACAAACCCGACCCAAGGAAACCAGCTAAATTTGGGGGTGTTTTGGAGGGACATGCAAAACCCGACCCGATCCATTTAAAAACAGATTTTTTTTTGAAACTTTTCCTGAGTCGCGCAACCCGTGCAAGTTTCTGCAATTGAAACGCAAATGTCACAATATTGTAGAGTACTAGATTGAATTGGGATACACCCACGATACATGGCATACGCCTGAGATACAATGTCATTTGGGATACAAACCCATGGTTGTTTTCATATTGTATTAAGATACATATGGTGGGATACTAACTACATTGTAGATTATACATTCATATAGAGTTTTTTTTTTTCCTTTTTTAAAAAATCTATTGTATTTGTTTATCATAATGAAAAAATATATATTTTTCTTCTAGAAAATGTGTTATAGAAAATGATTCTATGAAAAAATGCTTGCTAGGGACAAGTCTTTGCCAGTAATTCTTTTCCTTAGATTTGAAGGATTATATTGATTATTTGATTATGGGTTTAGGGACCAAGTTAAATGTGCATGCTAATATGCACAAGAGGATGGAGCAATCAAATGTGGGTTGATGGTTGGTTGAGGAGACAATTGCTCTTTAGCACCTAACCATTGCTCATAGACACATATTGAACGACAATTAATTATAATTTGGTACACTGGTTTAAAAAGTGTGCCGAATGGTAGTTAATTACGGTTCGGCCTTTATTAAGTGCCTAAAGAGCAATTGTCAGTTGTGGAGGCTTGAATTTGGGCTTTGATGGTGAATGATTATATGGTTTCTCAAAAACTTCAAAGAGTTGTAGTGTTTAAACTGCTAAGTAATGTAATGGGGGAGTTTATGAGGGATTTGTCTTGGCGTTGGCGCGGATGAATGGTTTTGAGAAGGTAGAGTTGCATGTGGATTCACTCGTTGTTATTTTTTGGTTTCTTGGGTGTTATTCTTAGAGATTTGTCTTGGCGTTGGCGCAGATGAATGGTTTTAAGAAGGTAGAGTTGCATGTGGATTCACTCGTTGTTATTTTTTGGTTTCTTGGGTGTTATTCTTAGTGAGCTAGAGCTATGTCTAATAGTTTGGATAGAAAACAACTTCATGGACATCTACAACAGAAAAGAAAGAAACAAATTGAAATTAATGTTGAATCTCAAAAGTGTGCTCATGAAAAATATATCGTCAAATATCCTACAATTTTTGTTCATAATGATGTAAATCCAAATAAATTATTTTCTACAGCCGAAAATTTAGAGAATGAACAAGTAAATAGGAGTAGAGCGAGATAATTTGAGTGAATTCAATGAAAATGAACATATTCATGCCTTTGATGGGAACAACCTGTTTGGTGTATGTTTCTATCGCCGTGGTGTATGTTTGCAAAAGCTGAAAAGCGAAGCTTTTGAAAAATCACATGAGCCACCGTGATTCTGACACATTCACGTGATATCAAACATATGTTCAATTTAGTGCGTTTGATTTGCTAAAAAATATGACATTGAAGTTGATAAGTTCTTTTGTACCTTGTGACTTAGAAACCGAGCATGAGACTAGATAAAACAAGTAGCAAGAGAGTGGACGAAAACAAGATTTTTTGTCCCTCACTAAACCGTGTGACAAATTTTTGTTCCACAAACTTTTCAAAATACCCAAATGCACTTTTTTATTCTTCAACATCAAAAATATTATCTCTCCTGAGTATATTTATGTATTGTCATGTCCTACGTTGTTCTGTCTCGTACATGATTTCTTGTCTCTTGCTACACCATGGAACAACTTTTTGTCCATAGTACAAACTATTAAAAATACCAAAATATATCTTTCTTTCTATTAGAATCACCTTTCTATAAGGCTTAAAGAACATGAATGAAATATCAACCCCCCATCCTAAATTTTTCTTATCAATAAAGAAAATACATGAATTAAGTGGTCCACAAATGACTTTAGTGAATAAAAATGGATTGAATTGATTGACAAATCAGATTTCAAAACAACACCACATATTGATGAACATCTTAAGAGCGTATAAGAAAAGAAAAAGAGAATTAGAAAGATGTTTTAGTTGGGGATATAATTTATGTTGAAAGATATCTTGATTAAAAAAATTTGCTTTTTATAGAACAAACAAGATTATTAATGTAGAGAACAACCGATATCTTTTCTCTCTTGAGAAGATTGATAAATGGTACCATGTTATGAAAAAACATCTTGATCACATCAATACTCTCTCTCTATAGTTATGGGGCATAATAATTCGCATAAGATACCTAAAATTTTAGGGATATCCTTACCTTTAGGGTCTGTTTGATGGTCAGAATAAGATATGATAATGACATGATAAACATTAATCCTATCATGTGTTTGATGTGCACATGATAATAAACAAGATATCATTATAATTAAATGAAAAAATTGCTCTCATAATTAATTAAATATTGTAAAAATGACATGTTATTAATTATAATAGAAAATACATGCTATCATTATTTTAAAAATGACAATATTTTAAAAATGGCAGAATATCAAGATAATAAATAAGGAATGATTTTCTAATCCCATCAGGATAATTTCTAACCCAACCTATACTCAAGGATAAAAATTACAAAGGAAAGTCATGATAGGATAGGAAAATGGTTTATTTTATCCTATAGCTTTGGTGCATCAAACATGAGATTTAAACAGGATATGATTAATGTATCATATCATGTCTCTCTATCCTGATCATCAAACAGATCTTAAGTTATAAATATTTAAATATTAGATAGTTTGATCTCTTAAATACATTCAAAAAAAGATCAAATGTATAACTAAAAAGAACTTGAAGACCAGAAATATAATTTAACCTAATTATATTTCGAGCAAAAGTATTTAACCTAAAAAAGTATTTTCATTGGTGAAGACATTTAATGTAAAATTCCTGATTTGATTCTAAGTCAGCACAATCTTCTCTCTCCATGTGTGTTGATTTGAATATATGTTGACTCCTAAGGCAATATCAAAATGAAGAAAAAAAAACTAAATATTTCGAGCAAAGACGTTTCTTCTCTAGCGAATCAACCTTAACTATATGTTTGGGGCATGCTTGAAATCGGTGAGTCAAACCAAGACCGGCTTCATTTACATGAAATCAAGGTCTCTTATATTTTTCTATTATCCTTTTTGTGTTTGAGATGTTTCATTTACAATTTTTCTTTGTTAACTATTTTGGTTGATAGAATTTTACCATTTTAAAATGAATGAGTGAAGAATTTGATATTTAAACAACGATTTTTGT
>Ga0228711_1008047_pt1 | contig 14976 bp, 9 predicted proteins | sample MedpolnodulmetaG_2_FD_177996 | JGI IMG/M metagenome (GOLD analysis project Ga0228711, IMG submission 177996) | Root nodule microbial communities from Medicago polymorpha collected in Santa Monica, California, United States - brown nodules | ecosystem: Host-associated > Plants > Roots > Nodule...
TTTTTATATAATTAATTTTTTTTTTTTTTTTTGTGATGAAACTAAATCTCTTTCTCTATAGCGTTTTGATTTTTGTGTTTAAAAGAAGATTTGAGGTGAACGTAACATTAATTCATGATATTTGGAGATATATTTGTGTAGAATTTTTTTTTATTCAATGAAGATGATGAAGATTCAAAGGAAGAAGATGAAGACGATGAACATCTTCATCATATTTCTGAATTTTTTTCATTTTTAATAAAAATATATTTTAAAAAATAAAATTATGTATTTTTTTATTTAAAAAATGATGTATATGTGCTTTTATGAGAGGTAAAAGACCTAACAGAAAAAAATAAAGATAAAGGACAAAAATGCAAATAAATAAGATAAAGGACCTCTAATGTAATCTTGTCTATAATTAAATAAAAATTAAAAGTATTAAAAGTTACCTTACGATTAAAATTGATTTTTTTTAGAAAAAATTGACTCATTTATTTGACATTTAATGTTGGTAATGTATATTACATTTTGATTGGTTGATATCATGAGGGGGTAAATACCCTCTAAACAAGAGAGGGTAATCTAGAAAAAAAATCAATTTTTGCACTATACACATGCGCAGTGAGTTGAGATCCTCTCCATTTATTATTCTCGTCATTTGTTCCACTACCAAAGTCTTGGCGTATAAATATTTCATTAATGTATTAAATTCTAGAAACATGTGCATTTATATCATTTATTTATTTTAGAACTATTCCCTCAAAAAAAATTTTTTAGAACTATAGCAATGAAGATTGTCATTTTATTTAGGAAATGGAGAGGATTTCAACCCGTGCAGAGTATACAGTGATGTATTGTCATATTAATTAATAAATTTAAAAAACAGAGTTATCATATTCATTAATGTGTTTAATGTTTTTAATTTACGTAACAATTATAAACGTATAGATTGGTCATATGTACAAAGTTGTGTAGTTGGTCATATGTCCTCGTGAGTTTAGCTCTAGGGACAATGCATAATATATGAAAGGTCCGAGGTTCAAACTCCGACCACCGCAAAAAAAAATTGTCAAATCCACCCAGATTAAACTCTATTTATGGATTGATAATACATCAATGAATGCATGTTTAAAATAATTATGGAAAATGTTAACTTGTGCCATTAAGACACATGTTAAGGATTCCACTAATAGAAATTTTGTATGGGAAATTGTGTTAATTTATTAATTAAAAAATTTAATATTAATTTTTTTTCAATTAATACTTACCATTAGTGGCAAGAATTTAATGCTTAATACGTGACCTAAAGACACAAGTTTTTTTTGGTAGATAGATGAAATGACAAAGCCATTATAAACTCACACACAAGTGGAAGTACCGGGGTCGAACCTCGATCATGACATCCAGCCTAATAATTTCGGCATTTTGCCAATGCATAAGTTAACATGACCCAATAATTATTCACAAAAAATAGGAGAAATGTGGAATGTGAAAAAATATTTGTGGACAGAATATGCCCGCGTTTTCATCATGTGCCAAAAACTTAACCAACTATTCTTCACAGTCTCTCTCTCTCTCTCTCTCTGCTATGTTCTGCTGAAACATATTCCAAATCAAACCAAAACCAAGCCTCAAAAGATGTCAATAGTACTAAGAAAACTGTTGGAATTAATCTTAAAACGCAATCCAACATCTTCACATGAACAACAACAACAACAAGAACAAGTGTTGCCGTTGCCGTGTGGTGATATGGGTGAATTAGATCAATTACCAAGTGATATCTTGGTGCAAATTTTGAGACTTTTGGGTCCCAAAGAAGTTGCAAAACTGAGTGTGATATGCAAGTCTTTGAAATTTTCTGTATCTGATAATCGTTTATGGCTTCACTTCCTTCAGACTCATCAATCTGATCCATCTTGGGATTCTGTGTTTTTTGCTGAAACTAATTTGACATCTGGTTACCCTCTTCCGTTAGTATTCTAAATTTTGTTCCTTTATTATATCTCTTGCTATTTAATTTGATGGGTTGTGTGTGTGTGTGTGATTGGAAATACTCTTTTCAGATTCATTGAATAACCGATGTATCTGAACTATATTATAATTCAGATACATCAATCATTCAATGAATTTGAAAAATGAATATTTGATTATAATAGTGACCGGAGGGAGTGAGTGATTTTGATGATTTGTGGTGTTAATAATAAATGGTTGTTATTTTGTGATTTGGTGTGAATTTTGATTGGTTGAGCTAATGATTGTTAGTTTGTGATTGCAATTGAGTGATTTTGATGGATTGTCTGTGTGTGATTGAAATTTTTTGTTTTGATGCAAAGTGATTAATTTTGATAGTTTGTGTTGTAGATGATTGTTATTTTGTGATTTGTTGTGAATTTGATGGCTTGTGGAAGTGAATTTTTGTTTTTTGTGCATTGATGGGTGCAATGATGGAATCACAAGTTTAGTCCTTCAAATTGTATGGATTAGAAATTTTGGCCGTGAAATTAACTAAATCTCAAAATGATCTTTTAAATTGATTTTTTTTTGTTCGAGATAATTTTAGGATTCAAAAGGAGAAATCTGATCAAGGATTTTTATTGGGTTGTATGTGTGATTGCAAATCTGTGCTATGGTGCAAGCGAACTGGTAATTTTTTTAGCTTTGATTGTTTGTGTTGCAAGTGATTGTTGTTTTGTCCTTTGACGGGCTGTGCAACAAGATAATCGCCAATTTAGTTCTTCAATTTGTACGGATCACTGAACTTGATCATGAAGTTTAAGAAATCTCAAGATCATATTTGAAATTGAACGCAAATTTGTGCTTTGATGGATTGCTGTGTAAATGATTGTTATTTTGTGATTTGTTGCGAATTTGATTGGTTGTCCAAGTGATTTTTGTGTGTGCTTTGATGGGTGCAATGATGGAACCACCAGTTTAGTCCTTTAAATTGTAGGGATCAGTCGGCTTCCACAGTGAAATCCACAGTGAAATTAACGATAAAGTTCTTTGAAATTAAATTTTTTGCTCACATTAGTTTGTTCCAGACAATTTTAGGACTAAATTTACTTATCCAAAAGGACTAGTGTGAATTGTGATATAAGATTTTTAAATTTGTTAATTTCAGGGATCATTTTTAAATTTGTTAATTTCAGGGATTGAATTGTGCAACCCCTACAACTTTATGAACTAAAACTGTGATCCAATTATCGTGCAACTGTGCAAGTATTTTGATGGTTTATAGTGCAAGTGATTGTTTTTTGTGCTTTGATGGGTGCAATGATTGAACCACCAGTTTTGTCCTTCCAATTGTAGGAATCTGTTATCTTGGTGGTGAAATTAACGAAATCTCAAAATCATATTTAAATTTGAAATTTTATTATTGCGTTTTTACATTCAAAACAATTTTAAGATTGAATTTACTCATCCAAAAGGGCTAATGTAATCATGGATTTTTTAATTTTATTATGGATTATTTTTAATTTTTGTTAAAATTAGATACTGAATCGCACAACCCCTACAACTTTATGAACTAAAACGGTGATCCACCTATATTTAAACTATGCAAGTGAATTGTTATTTTATTTTTTTTGTTAGCTTTGATGGGTTATGTGAGTAGATTGGTATTCAGTGCTTTGATGGGTTATGGTGCAAGTGATTGTTATTTTGTGCTCTGTGCTTTGGTTGGAATGAATTTGATGAGTTGTGGTTGTCCAAGTGATTGGTATTCTGTTTTGTTGGGTCTGGAGATGATTGGTATTTCATGAAATCCAATGTTTGAGATTCCTTGAATTGCAGATCCTTTGGCCAGAGGCCCCAGCTGTCATTCAAACATATTTATGGTCAGAGAGCACAGGTTCCTGGTGCTATTATCATTGATGGTTAGTCTTGCAAATTTTCGTTCCAATATCTTGTGTTTCTGTTACTCCTGATGGTTGCATTTAAACATTTCTCTTTTATCTGTTTTTTCTCAAGGCGGTTCCGGCTATTGCAAATTTGGTTGGAGCAAATATGCTTGTCCATCGGGGCGATCTGCAACATTTTTGGTAATGTTTTTGGTTGGAACTAGCACTAAACAATGACATGTTTTGTTAGAATGAAAATGGTTGGTGAAAATTGACTGTGTCAGGATTTTGTTGTGCTCATACCTCCTCATTTTACCTTACTCTCATTTTGACTTCGACCTAGGAGAAACTTAAAACTGCAGAAAACATTTCTGCAGATAATAGGCATTGCCTTTTCAGTTTTTCAGTTTCTTTTCACTCCTGCTGCAACTTTGTGATAGAAACTGGTACCAAAATACAAATTAATATTAATATTATAGTAGATTTCCAAGAAATTTGAGATTCTTGGATCTCTCCCAATCCTTTACCAACTAACCAAATCCCCCCTTTTCCTTTGTCCCATTACTTCCCTATTTATAACACAAATACATAACTGTCACACATAGCCATAAGTGTCCTAATTAAAACAGTATATAACCTCCCTCCTAATTAAAATATAATATAACGAAACTGGCTTATTTCAATAATCAGAAACGTCTAACACTTTGCCTTCTTTTTGATGTGCAGGAATTTGGCAACATTGAGTCGCCAATGTATACTAGGCTTCGACATTTTTTCGCAACTATTTATAACAGGTAATATTGTCATTTCTTGAACACTCACAGTTAAAGAAACCCGTATCAACTCTCTCAGTGCAATTGAGTACTTTTAGATCCATGTACCTATGCATACATATATAGATGAATATCACCAAAACAATCAAGATTTGGAAAAGGCGTGGACTTCTAAATACTGGTTAAGTTAAGAGCCCGTTTATTTTCTAAAAACATTTTTCTGTTTTACTTTCTAAAATTTGTATTCATTTTTAATTGCTAACATGGAAATTGAAGACTCAAGTCGTGAACAATTGTGATAGAGAGAAGATGGAAGACAAGTTGGAAAACTGCATTTTCAAAAACAATCGAAATAATGTTTTGACGTTTTCAAAGTTTCTGAAAAAATGCTAGATCTGTTTCAAAATATTGTAAAAGAAAACGGTGAGGGAAATATTGGATCTATATTCTCTTATGTTTATTAGGTGAAGTGAAAATGAAAACAAAAACATGAGGAGTAACCGAGCCCTAATATTTTTAAATAAGGGAAACTCGGTGCTATAAAACTCCTGCCATGCAGGGTCATGGGAAGGGTTAGATTCATTACGGTTCTATTATAGGAAGCTTACCTTCCATTTGTAAGAGGCTGATTTCACAACTTAAACCTGAGACCTTTTAGCGCATGGTAACAATTCCAACAGTTGCGTCAAGACTCATCATCTAATACTAATTAATTTGTCACTAAAGAAATATTCATGCTTAACATGGACAAAGGCATAATTGTTTTATGTTGTTCTTGCTTGATGTTTAATATGTTGGTTGATTTCTCGACAGGATGCAGGTGAAACCAAAAAATCAACCGGTTATTGTTTCTATACCAATATGCCATTATGATGGTAAGTTCACATTTTCAACAGTACCGTGCTCATCTTGTCTGCGTGTAATTTTGGTTAATAATACGTAGTCTTGTTACATATATGATTCCTTGGCTTTACAAAATATTGCCTGATTCCAGATACTGAATCAGCCAGAGCATCGAGACAGCAACTTAAAGAAGCAATTTATGCTTCCCTGTTCGACTTGAATGTTCCTGCTGTTTGTGCTGTCAACCAGGTAATATATCTTAAGGTGGAAAATAAAAAAAATAAAAAATAAGAACCTGATAAGTTACCTATTTACTGACTAGTGACTATGGTTATACAATTGTATTAGAAGATACTCTAGCACTTGCACCTGTATAATGACTATAGAACCATATCCTTTTGTTTAAACATTTATGACCTCTGCCAAGGATTTATATGCAACGAAAAATAAATATGTATTCTAGCATCTACATTCTAGAATTGATGACAAAACAAAAAGCAGGCCCTTCTCCTTGGAACCGGAGGGTTAAGACAAAACAAAAAGCATAAGCTTATGTCACTTTGATATGTAATAATTCCATATTTACAAATCGGTACCTGGAGAGGTGAACTTGATAAAAAGTGTACAACTCCTCGAACCAAGAATGTGATTGTGCATGTCTTTATTGCAAAGTGGAATAAAATATGCCTGCTTTTATTTGTTGTTATTTCTGTATTTGCTTATTATATTTTTGAAAAATGTAGGCAACTCTAGCTCTGTATGCTGCAAAACGAACTTCTGGAATAGCTGTTAATATAGGTTTTCAAGTGACATCAATAGTTCCAAGTATGCCCTACTGTTTTCTTTTCTATTGCTCTTTCTCTGTTTGAATATAATTCTGAATTTTTGCATATAATAAATTTAATTCATAAGGTATCTCAATATGTTGTCTAAGTGTGGTACAACGTTGATGTGGGCCTAATAATGCAATATTGTGGTTTACTGTTAAACACCGTCTATATTCTTTGGATGAGTTTCTCCCTGTGCATTGCACGGGTTCTCAATACTAGTATCAGACGCTAATGACTGTTTATTTGTTTTCCCCTTTGTTGGTGGTGTAAATGTAACCTGCATTTTCCTTTTACAGTTTTTAATGGTAAAGTAATGCGTAAGGTCGGTGTGGAAGTTGTGGGACTGGGAGCACTGAAAGTTACAGGATTTCTTAAGGAGAAGATGCAACAGAACAACCTAAATTTTCAATCATTGTACACTGTTCGTGCCTTGAAAGAGGTATCGATATAGTTCTCTTCCAAGGTCTTAAACATCAATAATAAGGATAATAGGATATCATATGTTCAATTAATTACAAATTTTCTGGTTTGGAAACAGAATCTATGCTATGTTGCTCTTGATTATGAAGCTGAGCTATTAAAAGAAAACACACAAGCATCATTTCAAGCTACAGGAGATGGATTGTTTACACTTTCAAAAGAGCGGTTTCAGACAGCTGAGATTTTATTCAAGCCACATCTTGCTGGAGTGTAAGTTTTTCTATTTCTTTCAATATGGATGCGACAGATTAACCATAATTGTAGGCGGGCTGACTCATGAATTAAATTTTCATATCTTAACCTAACTGGATGGACTGATTGCAAAAGTGCATTTGTGTTGAAAATAAATTCATTTGTTTAACTCTTAATCACTACGAGTATATACCAGCCTCTGTCAGGCTTAGTAAATGCTTAGGTAATGAAAATCTTTGTCTATGGTTGATTGGATGGTATAAAAGTTACTATGTAAATTTATTTCCTCTGTTAGTTTTTATATTGTCACTTAAGGGTTGTTTAAGCTTATGTTTCACTTCTTGGTATAGGCAAGCCATGGGTTTACACCAGGCCATAGCTCGTTGTATGGAGAATTGTCATTCTGCAGGATTACCAGGCGACAACGATTGGTACAAAACTGTAGTTTTATCAGGAGGAACTGCATGTTTGCCAGGTTTGGCAGGTAATTGTTTAAATGTACTTTTTTATTTGTAACATGATATTTCATATGTTTACAACAGAGTAGACTGATGAAAGAAAACTATAGCACTGAGAACTCCTGGTGTAATGTGCTATTTATAATAGTGTTCCATGAGTCTTTTTGGATAAACATCTCAAGAAACATGTATAGAAAAAGAAATATTAAAAGAATCTTGCAATAACTTAATTTTTTAAATAAAAAAAGGGCAACCCGGTGCACTAAAGCTCCCGCATACGCAGGGTCCGGGAAGGGGTCCCACCATTTGGTGTATTGTACGCAGCCTTACCTTGTTTTTTACACAAGAGGCTGTTTCCAGGACTTGAACCCGTGACCTTCCAGTCACATGACAACAACTTTACCAGTTGCGCCAAGGTTACCCCTCAATAACTTAATTTTTTAAATATTGTTAAAAAAAGCTTAATTTTTTAAATAATAACTTCTCGCATAGGTTAAGAAAAAAAAATGTTATATATTTACGTGTTTATGAAGAAGTTAAATGAGAGCCTTTGAAAGGATTGAGACAGAAGCTCTCTCATTTAACTTAGCAATAATCTTACAGCAATTTTTAGCAAGTGAATAATTATCAACTTATTTGTAAGCTCCATTCCAAACTTGGCCTAATTTCTACTTCTTTTGGGGTCCATATTTTGTGCAGAAAGATTAGAGAAGGAACTCCATGGCTTACTTCCTCCATACATGTCCAATGGAATTAGAGTCATACCTCCTCCATACGGTGTCGATACTCAATGGTTCGGAGCAAAGATGATTGGCAATGTAAGTTCCCTACTACCTTGATGATAAATATTTTAGGTTTTCTTTGGATAAACAACTTAAGTAAATGTTTATATTATAAGCACTTATCATGTAAATACTTACGTATATGTTGTTTCTATAACAAAAGATAAAATCAAATCAAATTGTTTTCATATTAACTATAAATTATTTTCATAAGCTGAAAACAACTTCTGACCATGTCATAAGCTATTTCTATAAGTTCCCACAAACAGTATCGCAAGTAAACGCAAATAAGTCAATCAAAACAGGCACCGATCTACTTTGCTGCAGGACATTCTATCTTATGATGAGTGTATTGGAAAATATTGAACTGTATTGCAAAACTGCATTGATTTACAGACAGAATCATTTGATTTTTCATCACTTTTGTCAGTTTGATTTTCATTCTCACTAGAGTTTCTAGTATGGCTAATTGTTTGTAAATTGTGTACAGTTGAGCACATTTCCTGGTTCTTGGTGTGTGGAAAAAAAGAAGTTCCGCCAGAAGCCTAGGCTCGGCCTCATATGGTGATTATTTTGTTCTAAAATATATTTCCTCGGCAGTGTAAATTATTATGCACCCTCCAACTTTAGGGAGGCTGGAATAATAGTACTCAATTTTTCAACATCATTTTATATAATTATAGATATTATGATATATATGATTAGAAGCATATAGTAAACATTGGGATTGTTAAGAATAATGTAAAAAGTTGTGTTTGTCTTATTTATGTAATATGTAATGTAACAAGTGTGAAGAGATTGTATGATTGAAAATCTCCTCAAGCTTAAGGATTTGAAGTACTCGAAAAATGGCTTTTATTTTGTCTTCATACGCAAATTGTTCCGAATTTCGCCACTCATTCTAATTCTCGTTAGGACTTTAGTCTTTTATTGGAGGGAGGGAGCCTTGACGCAACGCTAAGGTTGTTGTCTTGTAACTTGAGAATAGTATCGCCATCATTTTTCCTCCCCTCCCCTTTTATTCCATTTCTGCTGTCACTCATCTTCCTCCTTTTCTTCACAAGCTTCCATATTCTCTTCTCCTCATCTGCAGAGATCAAGATGTGACAGAATACTATTGACGTAATATCCAATTTCATTTTATTTTTTTCAAAAAAAGGTTAGGTGGATCCTTTTGACTAGGGAATTTCTGCAACTTCTCCAAGCTACTTTAACTAACAAAATCTTATGAAAGGTAATTAAGATTGTTAAAATATTTACAAATGTTTGAATAATATACTCATTCTTTCAGAGTCGTTTACCTGTTGATCGAAGAAATTTCTGGAACACCTCTGACAGAGGAAGAAATGGTCAACCTTAAAAGAACTTGTTGTCAACCTCATTTAGATATGAAATCTACCTAATTCCTATAATTTTATATGTTTCCTTCACGTTCCTAGTTTGCATAGGTACAAATGCTTATCATGTAGAGTCCTTGTTTATCCAAATTCTACAAAAGACATGTACACAAGTGTTGCGTATGAAGCATTTTCTTTTCCTGAATATCAAAGCATGAGATGGAGTGGTAATTTCATTTACTCAAGGCTCATTTGGCGCACATAATTTAAGTTGATAATAGTTGATATCTCTTTAAATCACAAGTACACACTTAAATTTTGGAAATAGATTTGATTCAATCAGCAGTCAATGATGCCAAATTGCCAATTGTTGATGAAGAACGAACATCAAGATTTTTCAAGTAAACAGAACAATTGGTGAGCTAAGAGACATTGAAAGAATTTGACGCAGAGGTTCAGGGTTTGCTCCCAAGATACTAACATAACTACAAAACTTACTCACATTTTTCTATCCGAAAAAAATAAAAATAACAAGTACTCAATTTGTCGAGGTCACAATGCGAGCCAAGTGATCTCTATCCAAGGGCTTAAATCAATTGACCACAGTAGTTTGAACTTTGAATCCAGATTCTAAAAAATGAACTCACACAAGCCTATTCTACATAAAATATTACTCTTCATTGGCTGAGAATACAAGATCCAACAAAACTTGCAATCTCTAAACAACACTCAAATACAACATTGGTAACTATATGGTATCTATATATATAAGTACAAGCTCGAGTTTCAGCTCTAGCACAATCAACCCGCATCAACAATAACAAACGTGTTATATAATAAATATGTTCACTGATAATACAACAATGCAAAGCACTGCAACAAATGAATTGAAGTTGAGATATCGAGAAATCAGAATAATAAGATTAAGAAGATGCAGGCTGTGAGCACCAGCACTAGAGATGGAGTATGTACAATTTGATTTGCAGTATCATCGGCGGACACGGATGGTGGCAATGCATCACATGCTAGACCTTCCTTCCCTTCACGACACTCGCTCGCAAAGAGGCCAGGAGGGTATCTTCCATAAAGATTAATGTAGCTAAACATGGTTGAGGCACAATCGTTTGTTAAATCATTTATCACGTCAGTATAAGGGCAAGCAAACTCTTTAAATGCTCCACAACATTCCTTGGCTGGGTACTTAGGTCCTTTGCATTTGCTTGTGATTATTGTATAGTTTAGAAACTCAAAATTCACAGAACAGCCTGCAGGTGCAATGTGAAACAATGTCATCAGCAAACTCTTCTCTTTTGGTGTTTAGACACACACACAGACAGACACACACACAGACCAGTACATGTATTATACAATAAAAGCACATGCCACACAACCAAAACTCTACTATAGATCAGTGCTATCAACTGCGGATCGTAAAAAATAACACTTTGTTCAAATTCCGCTACGCAACAGTGTCATAGTGCCCGCTACAACCTCTATTTGACAACATGATGTACTAAAGAGCGTATCGCTGAACAATAATGATGTGTTCAAATTCCGCTATGTTATAGAATTGTAGTGCTGCCACAGCCCACAATGGCTATGTAACAACACATCTATCGATCAATTACTGATTTAACTAATAAACTAGTTCTACATAGATAACTGAAATAAGTAATAACTTGCATTGAATCAATGCAACTGTTATCCAAAAAGAAAGAGCCTAATTCTTTTTTTTTTCCTTTTTTTTTAATAATGAAAGAGCTGAATTCTACACACTATAGTATTTGTGTGGTACATATAAACCAGATCTTTCTCAAACAGCTATTATCTAGAGTACGCTACCAAGAACACGAAGATCTAATCACGTTCAAAGTTTGAGTGCTAGTTCTTAGTAAAGAATGCTCAACAAAATCATCATTTTTGTTTGATAATTCAACGTGATACATGGAAGCACAAAGACAGTATATTTTATCAATAACAATTTTTCCAGAATTTGGAGCCATACTTCTCTATTAGTCCATCCTCAATACTAATGTATGTGTGTAACCTGGCTGTGTTTCGATAAATAACTTAACTAAGAGCTTCTCCTATAAGTGCTTATATATAAGCTAATTCAATAACAAAAGATAAATAAAGTCAAACTATTTTCATATAAATAAACTAGAACTTGTTTTCATAAGCTATCCTATATAGAGCTTATGGAAATAAACTAAAAACAACGTAATGGGCATGTAATAAGTTGTTTCCATAAATTCTCTCAAACAATCTCACAAGTAAAATAAACTCAAATAAGTCAACCCAAATAAGCCCAAGTTATCATTTTGATCCTATACTTTAGACCTCAATTTGGTGCTTCAAAATTTTATAACATCAAATTAGTCTTCCAAATCCAAAAATTTGAAGTAACATAAAAAATGGTCAAAGTTGATCTCACAGAAAGCTTAATGGAAGAATCATTTTAGTCCCACTTCAAATATTGGAAAAACTAATTAGTCGTCATGAATCTTTAGACAACAAATTAATGCTAAGAAACTTAATTTTCTTCAATCACATCAAAATAAACTACATAAACAGAAAATCCACAACTACAGACAATAATAATAATAATAATAATAAATAGCAATAATAATGTTTAAAAAAAATTAGCAATAATACTAGTAACAATAACAACAACTAAATGCAAGATAAACCAAAAAAAAAAAAAAAAAAACAAAAAAAAAAAAAAAAAAAAAAAAAAAAACAGAACTTAATATTATGTATTTGAGAAGAAGAAAAAACAATAAAAAAAACAAATAAGTAGGTAGATCCAAAAGCATAGAAGAAAAAAGAGAGAGAAAATGAAGAACCTTTTTTAGCTTGAAGAAGATGGCGACCAGTAAGTGTCTCAGCATCAAAAATAGTATCTGCAATAAGAAAAAGCAAAACCCAGATATAAAAATTTGAACTTTTTCAAAATTTATTACAAATTCAAGAAAATTGAATATAAAAAAGCTGTGAAGTGAAAAATGAAGAGAGAGTTACTAGGAAGAAAAGTTGGATGAAAAGATGAAACAGAAACAGCCATGATGAGAAGAAGTGAAGAACAAAGCAAGAAGCTTTGTTGATTCATAGAACAAGCCATGATGTTTGTTCTATGATGTTTTGTTGTAGATAGAGAGATCCAGTTATAGATTTTTCTCTCTCTTTCTCTTTGAAGTGTTCCTCAATTGTCAAATATTAATCAAGTTTCCTTTTAAGGAATGGAAGATTAATTATGAAGTAGTTTTGTTGAGAAGAAGCTTTGTTTTTTTGTCTTTGAAAAATGGTTTGTGTTTATATGAGCACTTATTGAAATGAAACTATTGGTGTAAAATTATATTATAGTTTTTTTTTTTGAGAGAATATTATGTTATAGTTAGTATGTTAATCATTTTTTTAAAAGAATATTATTTATTAAAATCATATTAACACCGTTTTACTTTTATCGATGAAAGATCACGAATAAATATATACATTAATAAATGTTAATTTATTTTAAAATTTTTGCAAAACTCCCGCGAGTATAATTCAGTTTATTTAAATATTACATTATATATCTAGAGTCTAAAGTTCAAACTCTCGATTCTTTGTTTATCTATCTTAAAAAGTTGGAGTTTTAGTCATTAAAGATACTTTATCATAATAAATAAATTGTGAAAAAAAAAACACCTATTTTATAAACTCCTTTTAATGGTTTATGGTAAATAAATTATTGATGTAAAATTTATTTCATTATTTTTAAAGTTTTTCATGATATTAGATCTATTTGAAGTGTTAAGATTTCTCAACATATGTTATTCCACACACACTTGAAAATGAACATCTTAATGTGTGTTTGAGAGACTTATTTATATACCAATTATGTCTACAATATTGATAAATAATATTGTTTAGATTTAATAATAAAAAGAAAAAGTAGTGGCAGTGATTTACGTGTTGGAGTTGAACAAACCAACAAACATTTGAAAATTGCTAATTAAATAAGTGACAGACAGGATTGATAATAGATTAATGTATGACAGCACACACAGCATGAGGAAGGAATACGCGCAAACTAATTAACAGAACAGAACTAGCTGCAACTCAAAATGTCCTTCCTTCCTTTCCAACTATCTTTTTCAATTTCAATAATGCCTTCCAGATTAGGTGAAATTCTTTTACCCCCACACCACACCCCTCTTCAGATGGGGAGAATACCCACTTGATTCTTAAAATGATCTTAACTAACCGAATTTTAGAATTTGAAGGGTGTTTTTCTGTATGAATTCTAAAATTATAGAATCCACACGCATACCCTATCCTATATATAATGTGTTTTTTTATCTTTCCCTCACTTATGCATTTTAGTTTTCATGCACTCAAAGATATTGAAAAACCCTCAAATTCAGTTCTCGTGAGCTTAATTCAATTGTTAGGGACAATGCATAATATATGTAAGGCCGATGTTTAAACATCCGCCACCACTAAACAAAAATGTATAATATATGCGAGGTCCGGGGCTCAAACCTCGGCAACCAAAAAAAAATCTCAAATTCAAAACTCAAAACTTGTTATATTATATCATTTTTCATCAAAACTTGCTCAAATTCATCCTATTTATGAAGTTTCCAACTATTAAGCAAGATTTTAATACAAATTTGCTCAAATCTTGCATTTTTATTAGCGATTTTTTCCATCGTGCTGATTTAATTTGGATTTCAGAATTCGAATATGTTTTTCATGGTTTTGGATTTTAGAATCCAGCATGTGTTTAGAGTTGCATAATTGTTGCTTCTTCTCTCATGATTTTGCCAATGTTTTATAAATGGACGGATGCGTCAATCACTTTAGGGGGAACAAGGCCGAAAGAGGTGAACTCTCTCAACAACAACCACAAGATCCTCTGGAGTCATATTCAAGAGGCTCGTACAACATGTATGTCTTGTCACTACACGAACCACGTGGACAGATGCATCTAGGAGGGAGATTTGTGATTCTTTTGTCTTATTTATTCCAATTTATTCTCTTTTCTTCGGCTCCTTGACACATTGTAATGTGTCAACAACGAAAAGAAGATCATTTGTTTGAATAGTCTAGAAGAAAGGTGGCTCACTGACGCAATCAGAGGCAGTGGACTGGTAGACCTCGTCGCCATGGACTACACCCTAATCGATTATGGTTTGTTGTTAGTATTTTATGAGAGGTGACACTTTGAGACATCTAGCTTCCATCTCTCGGTTGAGGATATGACAATGACACTGAAATACGTGACTTTTTTAAGGACCTTACTATGGTCTACGGCTTCTCTTGGGGGACTTCTGCTCTAGCAAGCTTATACATGGGGATTAATGTTACATGCCAGTATAAGACGAATCCTTCTTTCCTTTAGAGTTCAGTAATAAATTTTAAATAATAATTATAATTTACCAATTTATTATGTAAAAAAAAAAAAAGAAACCATAC
>Ga0228711_1008048_pt1 | contig 14975 bp, 8 predicted proteins | sample MedpolnodulmetaG_2_FD_177996 | JGI IMG/M metagenome (GOLD analysis project Ga0228711, IMG submission 177996) | Root nodule microbial communities from Medicago polymorpha collected in Santa Monica, California, United States - brown nodules | ecosystem: Host-associated > Plants > Roots > Nodule...
TATATCATAAAAAAAAAATATATATATATATATATATATATATATATATATATATATATATATATATATATATATATAATTTGTTGGGGAAATCAACAAGTTAAGGAAGTCAATGCAAATCTTCATGTCCAAAAATATGAACTAGTCAAGATGAAGGATGATGAAGATATTGAAAACATGTTCTCAAGGTTTCAAACTCTTGTCTTTGGTCTACAAAGTTCAGAATAAGAATTGTTCTACAACAGGTCATGTCAAGAAGATTCAGAGGAGTCTTCTTGTTAGATGGAGACCCAAGAAAATGTCATTTAAGAAGCCAAGGACTTAAAAAACTTGGTTTTGAGACTCTAATAAGATCTCTGAAGAGTCATGAGATGGAGTTATTAGGGAATGATCCTTCTAAGAAGAGAAAGTACATTGCTCTCAAGTCAAAGGGAAAATATGTCGAGGCTCTTCAAGTTGTAGAGTCTGAAGAAGACAATCCAGAAGAGGATCCTGCATAAGGTTCAAATGAAGATGAAATGGCATTCTTGTCCTAATGACTTTAGTACTAGAACAAGAAGAAAAAGTTTCATGGAAGAACCAGTGATGCTAGAGGATCCAACTCCAGAGATAAGAAAGACAAGCCTAAGAAGGAAGCATTCAAGAACAAATTCAAGAAAATGATCATCGTATATGGGAGTCTAGATGTTGATTATGATGAAGGAGAAGCAAATCTGGCTCTGATCGCATTCACATCCTCTAATGCAGACTCTGATGCTGATGTAGATAATTATGATGAGATATTTTATGAACTTACAAGTGAAGTATTAACCACTGTTGTCAAAAAACCTAATTAGAAATTAAGCTTAAATGGACAATTGTCATTCCTTCTTATAAGTCCGTATATTTCACGGGAAGGATTAAGAGCAATGATTACAAAACAATTTTTTTTTAACTGACTGATCAGAAGATAATTTACCTTTGGTCACTAAATAATGAAATTGGTATGCGATTTTCTTTCAGATAACAATCACATTTGAAGTGTACATTTGAGTTATTATTTTTATGGTCAAAATGTTATTCTCTACATGATTTCATTTTTATTGGTTCATGATGCTTTTTTGCAGAGAGTTATCCTTTATCAATGGTTGGAGGATAGCTTGAAATTAGGGGAGAAACTATCATAGGATCATTATGAAGTAGATTTGACTTGTATTTTATTTATGCATATTTAATTTTTATTGAGTTCAATTAATAATTTTTATTTTAATATTATTTCGACCAAATTATTTTTAAAAAATAATTTAGAAATTAAATTATTATTTAAGTTTATTTTAATTATTTATAAATTGTGGAAATAAAGTATAATAGTATATAGTATGGAAATAGAAAAATAATTTATTTGCAAATTATCAAAATAAAGTATGAAATGAAAATAATTATTTATTTTCAAAGTATGAAAATAAGGAAATTGATCAGTAAAGAAAAATCTATAAATATTATTTTAATATTTTATTGACCAAATTTATTTTATTAATAGTCGTTTTATTGAAATAAAAACACATATTTAATTTTGGGTTAAATAAATTTTTCGTCCCTATAAATATAGCGAATTTTGATTTTAGTCCCTAAAGAATCAAACCAAATATTTTCATCGTCACAAAAAAAATTGTTTTGTTTTTCATCCTTAATGGCCATTTTATGTTCATATAAATGTCAAAATTATAACTCTTTTATGTTCAAATTGTATCCATATTATGTTCGTTTATTATATTCGACATTTATATATTTATATTATGTTAAAAAAAAAACACGTCAAAATTATATCGATTAGGGACGAAAAAACAAAATAAATTTTTTTGTGAGGATGAAAACATTCAATTTAATTTTATAGAGATTAAAATCAAAATTCGTTATATTTATAGGAACAATAAACTTATTTAACCCTTTAATTTTTATTGGATATTGGATGTCGTAGTTTATCTATATAAACACTCACTCTTGTCTTATTTTTCCATCAACTCACCTCTAATAAAAAAACAAACCATCATTCATTTCCCTCCCCTTCCTCTCTGTAACTGTCTCCCTCCACCACCACCACTCTTCTTCAATTCTACTTCCAACTTCTCTCTCTCTCTCTCTCTCTCAAACAATAATTTATTTTTGATTTGTTCTATTTTCACTGATCTTTCATACTTTTTGTAGGTGTAGCTTGCAGTTGCAGTACAACTCTCGCAAAGCTTCATCCTCTGCTCGCTTGATTTCTCCAATCTGCATCAAGTTTGTTCTTCAAATTCATTTGCTTCAACTTTCATTGCGTTACAATTCTAAAGTTTCAAATGTTTTTGTTTTAGTGAAATTGAAATGCTTCTTTGTTTTGTTTATGAAATTGAATGCTTCTTGTTATGCATTTTTGTTACTTGTTTATTTAACGACGTTGTTTTCACTCATAAGTTTAATTTGTAACAACATATGTAATGTGGATTATTCTCGTCGTTTATTAATTTTATAATCTAACTACAAATATGCATGAATGTATTATCAGATTGAGCTTAAATTTTGGAAAATTTGTTGTGTTTGGTGGAATCAGCTTATAATTATTATTACTGGTGTTCCACACATACTGTTGTAAAATTAAATTTTTGTTTTACGATATTGTAAAATTGGGAACTAAACGAGATTTTATGTATTTATTAACTTACATTCATAACTATGAGATGCAATTGAATTTCATAAATTTTTTCTAGAGTCGTTTTTGTTGCAAACAAATATTGATGAAGGGAGGATCTACAGTTTTTTATATGCCTAGGGCAAAACATTAATCATATCAACAATGATCACTAGATTCATTGGTGGTGGAATTTTTTTTGGTACATGTGGTGGATTTGTTTTGTAATTTTTTTTAGGTTAAATGCCCTTTTGATCTCTATATTTAAAAATACGAATTTTTGGTCACCCTATTTTAAAATCTCCTTTTTGGTCCCCTATTTACTTTTTTTTTTTTCGTTTTTCTTTTTTGTTCATTATCTCAATTTTGTGTTATTGTAAAGAACTAAGATAGATCAGTAGAATATAATAGGCCTAATTAATGAGCAATGGTTTTCTAGAAGGATCTATAGAGATCCAATATGATGAGTCATTGGTTAAGTTGTTAGAATACCAATGTTATGTATAAATAAGTGATTGAAGATTCTAATTATTATAAAGCAAAATGAATGAATTTAATGTTTAGAGCACTCTAAACATTAAATTCATTCCTTTTCTATGATAATGATTACAACCACTACTCACTTATTTATAAACGTTAGTATTCTAAATCCTTACCCGATGTCTCATTGATCACTCTAGATCTTAGTTTCCATAAAACCGTAACTCATCACCTAATGTAACTTGGGCTTATTCTATTCTATTGGGTTTATCTAAGTTCATTACAATCATTTTTTATGATGTGACTTATTCATTGATGACATAGCAATGCTCATCAGGCGACACTGTGTATCTTTGTCAGCAAAAATATGTTTAATAAACGTTGTTATGCCATAAATGAATACGTCACATCATCCAAAAATGATGCAAAATTGAGGGAGACGAAAATAGAGGTTCAAAAAATCTATTTTTAAAATAGGGAGACGAAAACCTTCATATTTTGGAAAATAGAGGGACCACAAGTGCATTTAAGCAAAAAAAATGTTTATTAAATAATACAATTAATCGAGTTTATTTACAATATTTGAATCTAATTCCTTTCATCAAGTTGCTTCATAGAATGACCTATAAGTGACCATTACAATGATAATATTCGAAATGCATAGACGCGTTGGGATGTATAAATGTATTTGAGCACTCTCATCCTTTGAGATAACTTTTTGGATGAGATCCAAACCTGTTTAATATGTTATTACAGTTTATTCCATTAACAAAAATGCTATTAGAGTTTATTTATTCTGGCTACCCACCATTTATATCCATGCCTAAATCTAGAATCCAAATTTCCTAATTAGTTTGTATTGAGCCTACCAGACACACCGTGTATCTGGCCACAATTTCACATCAGTGTGTCTGGTAGGCTCAATACATACTAATTAAGAAATTTGGTTCGAGATTTAGGTGTGGCTATAAATGGTGGGTGGTCAAACTCAATAAACTCTAATAACATTTTTTTAACGGAATACTCCCTCCGATCCCATATATAAGAAAAGATTTTTTTTCTATGTTCATTGAATAATTAATTTATCTGGTCTACATTGTAAAACAGATACATTAATTATTCAATGAACCTAGAAAAATAATCTTTTCTCATATATGAGACCGGAAGGAGTAAACTCTAATAACATATTAAATGAGATTGGATCTCATCCCAAAAATTGGCTCAAAGGATGAGGGTGCACAAACACATTTATACATTCAACAACCTTGGAACTTGCAATATTTGACTTCAATACCTACCATTATGTTTAGAGTGGGTCCTGCTAAGAGTCATGATAATGTGTTTATAAGTGGAGGTAATCCTCACCTCAAAAGTCAGTTTTGTGGGGTTGTGTTAGGCCCAACTATGATTTCTAAGATGGTATCAGAGCTTCTCCAAGATCCATTGAGCCACATGCTATCAGGTTTCTGCCATCAGGCCACCCACCATTTATGTCCACGAACCAAGCCCAATAGTGCTAGTCATGAGGGGGTGTGTTAAGAGTCCTGACAATGTGTTTATAAGTGGAGACAATCCTCACCTCAAAATCCGGTTTTGTGGGGTTGTGTTAGGCCCAACCACGATTTCTTAGAGGTTCGATTCCTATATTGCAATCCTTAAGAAACCAATTTATAAGGGGAAGGGTGTCTCTTTTTATAAGTTTTTATTAAACCTTATATCTTTTCTATGTGGGACTTGGGTTTTCTCAATTACCTAATAGGAGTTATAAGGTGCTCGGTTGGATCCCCACCCACCAACTTTCTAACAATCACCGACTACTAACTTTGGATGTTTAAAAAAAATGCTATAGGTTCTATTTGGAAATATTTTTTACTAAGTAGGGTATTACGAAACAAAGGCGATTTTCATTCAAATGCCTCTATTCTTCTTGTAAATTGTATTTTGTATATATACATCATTCAGCTAACACTTAACGTTACTCACAAAATCTATTTTTACTCTCAAGTGATTGCATGTGCAGTATAAAACTTTAATTAATAGCATGCCAGCACCAGTTTCAATGTGCTTAAGTGCTTATCGTTGTGATTTATTATTGCGGAAGAAAGGTGCATGTGTTGTTTGGATACATTGGTGAGCCATCTGAAGGATATTTGAATGATCATTTCTGTGAACTATAAATCGTTCCCTTTTTAGAACGTTTGTTTTGGGTCATCAAATGATGCTTTTTAGAATTACATATTTGTTTGGTTCTAATATCCAATTATGCTTCGTATTTATTTCATTCTACTATCAGCTTTTAAAAATTGATTTTCTTCATAGTAAACGAATGACTCTCCATTGTTACTTTAGCTACCATTTTACTTATATTACCCTTAACCATTTATTGAAAACCTGGTTACTCTTCTACTCATTCATTATTTGTGGAGGATCATATAGACGTGAAAAAAGCTACTTGCAGGGACATTGATATCATCATAACACATCCAGATGGAACAAGATACTGCTTGATTTTCTATCCACTTTTCATTGAGAAATCTGTAGTTAAATGTAGGTGTTTTCAAATTCAAACTGAAAGTAAGATTTTCAATCAACTCATATATATGTATTTTTATTTGTTTTTTTCCCTATTGGGGAAGGTAGAAATTATTATTGATTAAAGCGACACTGCCGGCCATTTTACACCCGCCCTTGAGCGGATTTGAACTTCGTCTCTTAAGGTTACGAGGTCGAACTCTTACCACTGAACAACACTTTATGGATAGCACATATATGTCATTTTTACTTTTTTTTATTTTACTTTTGTACAAGATACATCATATGATAAGTTATAAATTATATCAATATAGAAAATGGTAATATCTAATTGGTACCATGCAGCCAAAGTTTCCCATGGTAAAACAAAATTCTTTAGATATTCCTTTAGAAGTAAGCTAGCTTTTGATACAGTTTTCGGTCTGATTGATGAATTGGTTGTTGGTATTCTGAAATGTTAACAGGGTAGTTAACCAGTCATTTTGTAGTTTCCTTTTCATCTCCATTATTGGAAAAATATATAAAACATTCAACGGCTATGACAACCGTTTACTCTTGCTGTTAGAAATCTGATCGTCGACCATCAATCTGCACTTCTCATTTATTTGTAGAACATTATTTTCTCATGTTCAAAGGCTATGAATATGTGAAACGGTTAAAGGATATGAATTTTCTGAGGGAGGATTTGATTTTCTGTACTCACAGTGAAGAGGTAATGTTGGATTTTTCTTTTGCTTATTTTCTTTGACTACAAATGATATTTTTTTCCTGATAGTCCTAATATAAGTGCGTCCTTGCATTTAGAACTTACATGAATGTCTTAACATATTAAAAATTGCTAATCTTAAAATAAGGAGCATGTTCTTATCTGTTATTTTGTACCATGCAATTCTGGTGTTATCTTTAAAAGATTGTGTGCACAAAAATAGCTCAATGGGATGAATGCTGTTTTTGCTTTAAGGATTTGTTTAAAATGTATTTACACAAAGTTAACTCAACTTTATCACTACACATTTAAACAAAGTGATCTAAAAAGATTAGAACAAAATTCAAAATGAAATGTAAATTATGCTGATCCTATTGAGTCTACAAAGTGTTTTTTTCCAGTATTTACCATGTTTTACTTGAAAATTTTCTTAATATCTTTATACTCCCTCAAATTCTTGCGACCCAGCGGTCTACGAATGTTTGAAAAGTGATTAACTCATCGACAGGAACAACAGTCTTAGGAAAATATATTCATAATTCAGAGCTGACAGACTTCAATATATTAATTTGGAGATAATCTCCCAATAAAAAGGTTAAGAAACTCAACTTTTTACCACTTTTTTTACTTTTGATTCATGTCAATGCTTCAATGTATTCCTATTTCTATCACTAGAGTTGGCACCGTCATGAGCTTGAAGGATATTGGTGCTGAAATTCGGCAGAATAGAGTTGGCACCGTCATGAGCTTTAATCCGCCAATCTTCTAAGGACACCGCAAATCTTATGCTTGGGGAATCATGTTTCAAATAATGAAACTTCCAATACCAGGCAGGTCATCGTTTATTGTAATGCAACACACCTATTCTAAAATTGATTGAGCAAGATCGTGAATAAGATCGTGCATCTTGAAACTTGTAATTTTGCCAAATACAACTGTCTCAATATCTTGAAAAAATTATCTTCGGTATAATCCGTTCCACACCTCGTTGCCAATATCTTCCTCGTCCAACAATCTTTGACAGATTGCTTCGAATGATATCTGCTACCTTCACAAGACGAATAGTAATCAAAATTGAAGCACCCTTTCCTCCACAAGGTAATAAGATCTCAACTTCTGCCAATTCTCTTCTTTATCATCCCACAAGTCAACCAATGCAAGCAAAAATCTTTCTCCTTGAAGTAGATCTTGAACTCTTCGTTGTATCCAAATCGTCACGTGACTTCTTACTTGCCACTTCAATGATCACTTTAGTCATTCTCTTCAAACTAAAATCTTCTGAAACACAAACCCAATTCTCGGCTCAAAGTCTTTGGCCACCCTCTCACGATTGATGATAAGTTGGACAAGTGTTGTTTTTCCAATTCTGCCTAGACCAACAATTGGATAGACAGACAAATCCTTCGGAACCAAAAGCATAGTCAACCAAAAAATCTATAATTGTTTTCGCATCTTCATCTCTTCCATAGTCAAGGAATCCACTTCTCTTCTCTCTAACTGTATCGGTCAAATGAAACCTGGTTTTTTCATCAACTATTTCATCTAACCTCTCTCGTATGCTCTTACATTTTCTTAGCAATTTTGTAACGGAAAGCAACTTGCTTTAAATGAAGAGAGGATGAACAAGAGCTTTGTAGCCTATGAGGTTGTCCGCCCTTGGATCCTTTGTACTCCAACTCTTGTGCTTTGGTGGCACACTCGTCCAAGATATCATTGAGGACGTAAGTAGCATCTTTAAGCTTAATCAACCAATCCTTCATAGCTTTGTCAATGAATTGTTTCTCCTCAGCAATCCTTCATAGCTTTGTCAATGAATTGTCAATTGGAAAGCGACTTTGGAGCTTAAGGAGATAATCTATCTTCTCCTTGATTTTCTAGCGTATGTTTTTATCTTTAGTAATTTATTTTTAGTTACTATGTGTAACTAAATCTTTTTAGGTTAGAGTTCTAAGATGAACCTTTGGATTTTTTTTTATATTTATTTAATATAATATGTCGTTTATTTTATTTTATTTATTCTTTTGTTCACTATTAATTTTATTAGGATTTAGTTTTATTTCTGTGAGAGGTGAAACCCTAGATTAGATACTTAGGTTGTGACATGACCTAATATTGCTATCACTAACTGGATAGTTATATCTTGATATTTATATCCTTTTACTGATAACTATCTGCGTAGGAAGTAAGTGATTATTAATTATCCAAAGATACGGTAGGAATTGTTGACCTTAGATGTAGGTACCAAGTGGATGATACCCATTGGGTCGTGTGGTGCATTACTGAAGCTAGGAATTAACTGGATAATGATTAGGGAAACAAGCACCTAGCTGTCTGACTTAAAGTTATATCCTAATAAGACCATTCTCTTGAAACCCTTACTAAGGTAGACATAGATTAGGGCTGCCCGTTTGTAGAACTACAAAGTAAGCGTAGAGAGAGTGTCCTAAGATTCATAGATGGGCAGATCTAAGGGAACCTTAGTCTTCATTGCCTTGGGAAACACTGAAAAGCCAATATAAAGTTTATGTTTCAATTACATTTGAATTAACAAGACCCAACACGTAAGGATCACCGTACGTTCAGTAGGTGGAGTTAGCCATCAGAGGCATAAACCTGAATAGGTACCCAGTGGATGATGCTCATTGGATCGGGTGGTGCCTTACCTAAGTAGGAACTCCCAACGACCTCATCAATTGTATAGTCTACCTTAGACAAATAAATGTGACATTTATATTACTTATTATCCAACTACGTATATACAGAGGGGATTCGAAGAATCCTAACCCCTGCTTACTTTTATGCAACCAAAACAGGTAAATTCCCTCTGTTGCAAACAGATAAAAATTGTAACCTAACTTTTATACCGTCAAACTTACAAAAATAAGTAACAAGAATTGTTCGGACGAAAGGACAATCCCTGTGGAAACGATACTCTACTCATCACTTTATTACTTGATGAAAACGACTAGTACACTTGCCATTTTGCAATTACGCTAATCGAAAATTAGTACATCAGCCCCCTAACAAAAAAATAACAATTTTACCCCTTAGTTTTACAAAATGGTGCAAAGCTGCTGAGAAGACACCACGTGTCCCAAAACAGATAGGCAAAATTGCAATTTTTTAAAAGATAAAGGGTCAAAAGAGCTTATTTCCCTAAAGATAGAGGATCAAAAGATCATATTTCACTAAAGTTAAAGGGTAAAAAGTGCATATTCCCCTAAAGATAGAGGGTAAAAATTTTAAATTTTTTTTTATTAAGGGGCCAAAATCGCAACGCTTTGAAACATAAGGGAGGAAAACCACATTTAAGCCAAAGTAAAATTGTGATTCATTTACCTTAAAATTGTATATTTTCATATTTAACAATGAGATTACATATAACCGAATATTAAATAAAACTCCTTCCAGACTCAAATATAAGCAACATTTCACATTTTAGATTCATTGAAGAAATTAAGTATGTGGTCTATAATTGAGACTACATACATCATTTATTCAATGGATCTAAAAGGTGAAAAATTGTTTATATTTGAGACGAGAAAGAGTATATAATTTGGAGTGGGTCCATCAGAGGAGACTAAACTTCTACAACATGAGATATTAAGATTTGAGTTCGTGTAGTGAGGTGCCCAAAATTATTGATCAACTGTACCTTGAATAATATTGCCTCTAATGGAACCGTTGAGAGTCCATCAGCAAAGAAGTAAATAATAAATTAAATTATATGTATGTTGAAAAAAACATTGTTTTATTGAATTTATATTTTAAATTTAAAAATTATTTGACCAAGATTCTTTTTTTTAACAATTTTATAATTGTGAAAAGATTTTATTTTCAATATAAAAACTAAATTATAAAAATATAATTAAGATTGAATTAAATTTATTGGGTACTTTACAAATAAATATTAATGATAAAACTTCCAAAAAAAAATTGACCAAAAAAAAATCTTTGAAAGAAAAACATTAATGATAAAAGACTATAATTTGACTGATATAAATTAAAAATTAAAAATATTGACCATAATAATCAATGTTGACCTGAATTTTTTTTGAAGAAGCTAAACTATCATACTCAAATTGACATCAGGGAGTATTGAACCTAAGACCTTGAAGATGAGCAAACCCCAAAGTCCCAAGTTAATACCATTAGGCCAACCCAAGTAGGTTAATATTGACTGTAATTAACCATAATTTTGTTCGATCTTTTAGTATTTAGTAATAAATTTGACCATATTATACCTTGTAATTTTTTTTAAAGAACCTTCTGTGATTTTTTATTTTTCAAAATTAACCTCCTATTTTTTATTTTATTTTATAACTATCATTAAATATCGTTGAATATGTTTTTTTTAATATGTAGACCATGTAATAATATTATTTTAAAATATAGTATTTATTAAAATTCATTAATATGATTATCTTTAGTTTTTTTTATTGAATAATACAATTAATAAAATAATATATGTATTGCTTTTTTTTTAAAGACACTAGCGGTGAAAACATATATTGCTCTCTATAAAAGCTGGAATGCATTTTCAAACACAAAGCAAATAATAAAAACAACTTATTCCTGGTCTTTTTCCTTGCAATTACATTGCTTAGCCATGACTAGGAAGAAGGTGAAACTCGCCTTTATCTCCAATGATTCAACAAGAAAGGCTTCCTACAAGAAGAGGAAGAAAACTATCATTAAGAAGGTGAGAGAACTCACCATTCTTTGTGGTATTCCAGCCTGTGCTATAATTTCCGATCCTTTTGATTCGAAAACAGAGGTGTGGCCAAATCTGAAGGAAGCAAAACAGGTGATTGAGAGGTATCAAAACTCATATATGAAAGATGAGAGAAAAAATGTGAACCAGGAAAGTTTCCTTTTGCAACAGATTACTAAAGCTAGGGACCAACTGAGAAAGCAAAGACAAGACAATCATGAAAATGAGTTGAACATTCGTATGATTTGGTACCTGCAAAACAAAACGGTGCCAGATGATACGACTGTTTCTGACTTGAAAGACTTGGATAAGTTAATTGCAAAAAAAATGAAGGAAATTGATGACAAGATGGCTTCACTTAGTTTATCAAACTAATGTTTTCTAAAACTTTAAGTTGTGATTTTATTGATGTTATTTCGATTGGAAAATTCTAATAAAAAGTAAACTTGTCATAATAAAAGTTATTATATATCACAAGCTTTTCGCTTGTTCTATTTTGTGTGCTTCAATGCTTGATCTAACATCATCAATTTTTCTTGTTGATAAAGAACCGGTCCTAAAACTGATCTAGAATTAGGTAGGAAATGGATCTTCTATTTCATTTAAGGGTATTACTTTCATTTCAAACAAACTGAAAATCTTAGAAGATTTTGGTTGGCTTTTATGATGAGGTAGCAATCAAGTTCCTCACCGATGTACTTTTAATAATATAACATAAGATCTATTAAAGGGTCTAGGTTTGTTGATCGAAAGAAGAAAAAAAAAGAGCAAAACATATGCCTTGACCCACCCAATTCAATCCCCCCACCCCATTTTTTTCTTCAACAAAACCTTCCATGTTAGATAGTGAGGTTCATCGACGATTCCACTTTGAGAGAAAATATAAACCCATCAAGAGGGGGGATATTAAGAATGTTGGATACAAAATGATGGTTTAGGTGTATGAATTTTTATCATGTTTTTCTCCAACATATAAAAATCAGTTTTATTGTACTTAACTTTTGCCTTCAAATTTTCCTATTACATGAAATTCTTGGATTTTAGGGATTTGGATAAGTTTCTTGAAAATAATTTACGATGATTGTTGAATCAAGATGGGTTTTAGAACAACATCTCTAAGATTTTGATGATAACAGTGTCTAGAAGAACAATTGGGTACTCTAAAGTAAGTTCAAGTGAGCAGGACCATATAATTAAATTATAACTTTGAAGTCAACATTTTGACCTTAAAACACAATGCTATGAATAAACAAGAACAACTTTCATGCTCAAGAGAAGCTCTTATGACAAAGCTCTAATATGAAGAGGGTCAATGAAAATTAATGCTCTGATCAAGTATTCATCAAGTTATGAAGAGGAAACTCTGATCTAAAGTCAATGGGCAACACTCTAATAAACATTTGACCCACTCTAGTTATTCTTTTAAAGAAATGTCACTATTTGTATGACAATAGTACTTATTGTCAATGATGAATTAAAAGAAGATAAGTTGCAATAACGTACAAATCTCTGTAAGAGACAAAGTGGATGCAACAAATCATTTCCAAAGAAGCAACAAATCTCTGAAGTACTATTAAACATAATTATCCTTAAGAGACAAATATTTGAAATCTTAAGAAAACTTCTCAAGGAGGCTCGATGTGCTGGCACTCTCTTCGAACAATGACTTTATTCAAATTTCCTATAAAATGAGCTTGGGTGTTAGAAGAAAGATAAAACCTACATGCTTTCAATTGTGCCAAAAATATGACCAATTTAATTTCTAGAGCAATAACACAGAAAAATTTCATACAAAATCTTGCCGCATAATTTCTTAAGTGTTTAGAAAACTCTTTAGATACAAAATCATTTGTACTGTGCTTAATTTAGTTTACCACTCTTTGAGTATGAAGTATGAACAAACAACAAATTTTGTAAACTCTTAATCATGTTGGATTAAAGAAAGTTCTCAAAAAGATGTAGGAAATCCTAGACGTTGTGTCTAAGTTATATGTAATCAAGTTTGATTACAGCTGAAAAAGCTATAAAGTGTTAAGGTCCTGGACATAATCCCGGATTGTGGGGCGAACCAAGAAAAATATATGTGTTGATTCTTCTCTCTCCTTTGCTTTCTTGTCTTATCTTGTGATCTGTTTTAACTTAGAAAAGATTTTCTTAAAACGAAAACACAATTCAAACCCCCATTTCTTGTGTTTTTCTCAGCTTCAACGACCATAAGAATCGTCTCGATAATTCTTTTATGAATCCTTAACAAAATCATATTGGAACTGAATAGATTATAAAAAACAATATGTGTTGCTATTATTTGTTTCAACAAATCTAGATCCTCAAATAGATCTTATGGTATATTATTAATATTTTTATGAATAAATATATAAAAACACCAAGGAAAAATCAAGTACATGTAAGATCCATGAGAAGGCTGTGGACATAGTGGATAAATAAAAAGTAACAAACCATACATTAGAAACAACTTCTCAACAACATAGCTTCTATAGATTAAAACACTTGTGTCTCAAATGAAGCCAACCTTACATAGAGAAGTTTCTAAGAGAGTTATTATCCAAGGACACACGGGGAACATGCATTTTAGTGGCAATCATCTAGTTTTGTATGAAAACAGGGGTTAATGGCACTGTAATGAAGGTTACTTAATGCATTTCATAACTCACATCTAACACATAAAACAATTGTCAATTATTTGTACTATTTGATTAATTATGCCATTTAATTTCTTGTTAAATCTCTTTTAAATTCATTTACTTTCGGTGCATTTTATTTTGATTTCATTTTAAATTTCTGCAATTTACTTTTCAATAACTTTACAATTCAAGTCATTTATAATTTCAGCGTTTACTTTTCAAGCACTTTACTTTTATTGTCGATTTAATTTAGTGTCTTGTTAACTAGTGCTCTGGGGCACTTTTTAAACATGCTAAATAGAGTAATTATTCTTTTAAAATTTAAAAGTTTTCAATTTCCAATGCATTGATTACACAAACTTTTTATAAAAACTTACTATTTAAGATCCTTAATCAGTGCCCCGGAGGCATTAGTTAACATTTCCCTTTAATTTAATACACTTTACTATCTGCATTTTGCATTTCATTGCACATTTTCAGTATTTTCAAACCTTGAACTTCAAGTTCATTGTAGTGCATAAACTTTTTACATCAAAATCATACACTTTTCTGCATTAAGAAACCCCATTCCCTTGCTTGGGTATTCAAAGAGAGTTTCAACGCTGTTATTTCCATGATATATGTGAGCACTATGACAATACATGATTTTCATTTTAAACATTCTATTTGTTTATGATCGTTGATAGACATTCATGTTCCAATAATATAAAATACAGTGACAAAAAATTGGCATACACGATGGGATTTGTTTTATTAAATTATGTGCTTATAATTCAACAAGTTTTCATCTTGAAGAAGTTAGTTTTATGTGATTAAGTCATAGTAAATTTGTTAATCCAAAGAAGATCCTTAAGAAATGAAATTTTACGCGTGCTAAGATCTTCGCAGCAACTGCAAGTGCTAATTCAAGCATATTTGACTCTAATTCCTTAATCCGGGTAATGAGAGTTTTAAAAATAACGAGCAAGAGATAAATGCTACTATTATTGTATGGAATCAATGGAACTGCTACAAGGATTTACATTTCAAGAGAATTCAGAAAACATGATTTTTGGACAACCGTTTGATTCAAATCTTATTAAGAACATTCCTTCGGCAAGTATTATGCCACCGTTGGCAAAACCTTCATTTTGGAGGACTCCAAACGACATCAACCCTATAATTGGACTTTCTTCTTGCCAACTTGCATTAAAATAAAATAACAACTTAATAACTCTGACTAATGTCGCTAGGGAAGTGATTTTGACATGACCT
>Ga0228711_1008050_pt1 | contig 14973 bp, 7 predicted proteins | sample MedpolnodulmetaG_2_FD_177996 | JGI IMG/M metagenome (GOLD analysis project Ga0228711, IMG submission 177996) | Root nodule microbial communities from Medicago polymorpha collected in Santa Monica, California, United States - brown nodules | ecosystem: Host-associated > Plants > Roots > Nodule...
ATATGGAGTGTTAATGACATAGTAGGAAACCAGCATGACATATAGGACTCTATTGAACAAATAATGAGATATAGGACTCTATTGAACAAACAATGAGTTGATTGACCTCACCTTGTGGATAATCATCATGAATAGATTTTGGCTTCCTTAATCCAACATTCCTCTGCACATGAAAAGTCCAAGACATGTTTAGAAAAAAAAGGCAATAACATTGAGGCTATGAAGTACATGAGATCGAGAAGTCGGTTGACAATTTTATAAAAGAACAGTCAAGTCTTGGATTGTAAAAAAATGTGATAAAACCAAAATGAGACAATTCGGAAAATAATTACCTCAGAAGCATAGGAAACATCATCATAAAGATGGGATGAAGCAGTAACACCCCTCTGGTTCATTATTTCAAAAGGCATCCTATAGCTTATCCAGAAATTATAGAAAGAGAAATGATACAGAATTATATCCTCACTTGCTAGCTTTGTTGAACTCTACTCATCATCATCTGTTGAAAAATTCAAGGTCACATGCTTGAAAAAGGAAATAACAGAAAACAATAAATAAAAGGTGACATTGGGCATAAACAGAACTTGAGATCATTACTCACCCAAAAAGTAACATTTATATTAGACCTCTACTAACATCAACCCATACTCTCAAACAAAAAAGGATAGTAGAAAAAATAATACAGTAAAGAAATCCTATTTAGAGGCTCTATTTCTAGATTCAATTGCAAAATTCAGAGAGATTAGTGCAAAATTAGGACAAATATAGTTGTACCTTCAACTAAACACTACCAGAAGGAAAGGACAGCACAGAATTCTTACCTACCAACTACCTAATTCATTGCCAAAAACAATATTTATAGAAAATTGAAACAAAACAATCTTTGTAAATTTGCAAAATTCTCTATTTTGTTATGAAAAATAAAAAAAAAAAATCATCTAGATGAAGCTTACAATGTTCCACATCGGTTCTATCACAAAATCAGACATGAAGAGAGAGAATTTCACAGAAAAACCATAAAAACAAACAGATCAAGAACAAAAAATACAATTTTTTTTCATAAAGGGTCCAATCTAAACAACATTAACAGATCAAAAACATGAACATGAAGAGATTCCTGATCAAAAACCCAAACAGACATAAAAACCAAACCACCAAAAAAAACATGAATATTTTGAAGCTGATAAATTCACACCTTGTTAACAATTCGAACAAAACCAAGCTAGCAGAAAAATCAAAAAATCTTCCTTATCAATGTTTCACCATAGAATTGAGCAAAAAACAAAACAAAACTAAATCTCAAAAACCGTCTACAGCATAAGGAATTCAGAAACAAAAGATCTCATGATGTTTGGTCCAACAAAAACCTTGTTCCTTCCACATTGCAATATCAGATATATTTTATCACAAAGAAAATGAAAAAAGGTGAATAATTTTGATATTAAAGGTTCATTTTTGAGAAAAAATAATCTGAATTGTGTGAAGTTGAAGAGAGAGAAAATGGGAAGAGTAGAGGCGAATCTCCGGCGAGGTTGTTATGCTCGCCGGTCGCTCTCTGGTTTGGTTTGGAGAGAAAATCAGACAAAGAGAAGAAGAGAGGTTTTTTTTTTGGTCTTGTGATGAAGAAAGAGAAAAGAAAAAGAAAAGAATAGAAAAAGAAAAAGAGGTGTGTGTTAGTTGGCTTTCAAATTCTATCACATTAAAATTATAAGATAATAATAAGATTATTATTAAAAAAAAGTGCTATAAATGTGAGAGAATAAATAGGCGCAGAGATAGAGTGTTTGGATTGCAAACTTGTAATAAAATAAAATAATAATAAGTAGAAAAAAAAACTAATAATAGTAGTAAATTTTTGAAAGAAGAAAACAATAATAACATTTAAAACTTTTTTTTTATTTACATGTACTCTTTTTGGCAAATAACACAAATTGTCAAGAAAGATAGAGTAATGTTTCCATGAAGGTGGATCTACAAAGGAATCATGGAGGTTTCATCAAAATAAGCTTCCTCGACAAAGGTTTTAGTCGGAATCCATACAAAAATTTGTTATGGAGGATGTACTTACAAAAATATTGTAACGTTCAAGTCAATGTGCAATTGAAGAGGATAAAACGTTTAAAATAATTAACACCTTTTTTTAAGGAAAAATAATTCACACCTTGTTTGATATTAATATGTTGTTTATGTAGACATAAGGAGGTAATCTCAATTCAAAACATGTACAAAGGCATATACCTTGAATCAAATTAGTATCTTTGTCTTAATTATAAACAAAAACATGTCAAATAAAATTGTGTATTTTGTTCAAATTTTAGACCAAATACTCAATAACTTTTCCTCTAATTAAGGTGGGAGGGAGTATATTTGTCGTAATATTTTTTTTTTGAAGGATTTGTCATAATATGTTTTTTTTGGACAATAAAAAATGGAACTTATATATTAACAAGGAAGGAGCTCGCCCAAGCACAAGGAGTGCGGAGGAGCTCCCAAATAATTACAAAAGAATAATGTCAATAAAAAAATTGGCCAAATCCCAAACAAGCCAAAGGACTTGACTACCACAAATGGAAACCAAAAACAAATACAACATTGTTAGCTTTTAGCCACCAAAGATAGCACAACTTTACTTTGTCCAACAACTGGTCAATGGAGCTACCCAGATTGTTAAACAATCTCTGATTACGGTCATTCTAGATGATCCACACACTAATCAACCACACAAGTTGCATAAAAGAGCATTTTGTTCGTCCGCCACTTGCTGAATGAGTAAACTGATATAAATGATCTGATACGGTAAAGGAGTCTGGACCTGACACACCAAGCCAAGATCGAACCTGAGACCACAAGGTACCATAAAAATCACAAGAGATGAATAAATGCTGAGATGTCTCGGTATCGCCGCACCCACATAAACAACCAGCAACCGCATCTGAAAGGATACCATGATGCACCAAGTTTGCCTGTGTAGGTAACCTACTTTTTACCAACCTCCAAGCGAAAATTGAGACCTTGAGCGGAACATGTTTATGCCAGACTAGGGCATCAGCACCTTCCACCTGAGGGGTGTCCTGAGTAGTCAATAACTGATAAGCACTACGAACTGTATAACCGGCAGAGGTATCCATATGCCATTTCCAAGTATCTTTCATATTAATCTGCAAACAAACATTACGAAGTAAAATAATACACTCCCCTAACATTTCCTCCTCCCACACCCACAACCGCCTCCTCCATCTCCAACCCTCTAGAAAACATATGCGCAACCGTGGTAGATTTATCAACCGTAAGCTCAAAAAGGCGCCTAAAGTGCACACAAAAAGGTACGGCACCTAACCACGCGTCATGCCAAAATAAGGTATCTGCCCCGTCTCCCACCAACCGAGATACACCCTCCTGAAACCACCTGCCTCCTACTCCACCTAAACCATCCCTAATATTAGCGATCTCTCGCCACCAAGAGGAACCACTCCGGCCCCCAACCTCCCATCCTCCTCACCATATCTCGCCACCAAGACCCTGTACCATAAACTACTCCTCTCCTCCAATAAGCGCCAACACCATTTTCCTAACAACACATCATTAAACTCCCTCAACCTCCGCACCCCCAACCCTCCAACCTCCCTCTGAGAACAAATAGTGGTCCAACTGACCCAAGGAATTTTCCTATGATCCTCACAACCCCCCAAAAAAATTTAGTAAAAATAGAGTCAAGGGAAGAAATTATCCATGAAGAAGGAAAGAGCATAGACAGGTAGAGAGGTCAAGACATACTTTAGAAGAACTAACCGGCCTCCAAACGATAAGAACCGACTATTATACCCAGACAATCTTGATTTAATGCTACGCAGAAGAGGTCCCCAAAAAGTCAAACGACGCGAATCACCACCGATCGAAAGACCCAAATACACAAACGGCACTTTCCCCACTCGACAACGAAGGACAGCGGCACGTTCACACCAACCAACATGCTGTTATTAAAATTTGTCATAATATGTTAATAAACAAATATGTGATTAAAGTCCCTTAAAAAATGGTTATTGAAATGTTTCTATCGAAATTAAAAGAATAATGTTGGTATATTTATTTTTTGATAAAGAAATAGAGATTAGAACCAACGAACCTTCAAATGAAATATTTCTTGATATTTTGAATTTAAAATGACAAATATCTATATATTCTTGTAAAAAAAGTATATCTATATATTTTCTTTTTTGGTACAAAGTATATCTATATATATTTATCGGGAAAAGTTTAAGATCATCGTATGTATGGAACTAAATTGCAACTTGTAGAGTGCTGGGACGACAAAATAGTTGCACACGTGGCACGAAATAATAGTTTTTTTTAAAGGGCGAAACAATAGTGTTTTTTTTTTTGACAAAAAAGGGCGCAACAATAGTTGTGTGGCGTATTAATTATTCATTGATGATTGATTGATTCATAGTATGTTCAATGTAGAAAGAAAAGAGCATTCTTGTGTCTTAAGATAAAATTTTATCTTTTACACACAAGCTATTGTAATTGTTGTTTCGTTCATTAGAATTTTATTAATCTAAAAGAGGTGGACATGTGTGTGAGATAAAGATGTTTTTGGATAAAGACAATACAGATAAAAAAAAATGTCAATATTTATCCTAATGTGTACAAGAATTCCATCATAAAACCACCTAAAACAAGATTCATTGGGTTCAACTAATTAATTATGGAATACAATAAAAAAATGCATTATAACTTTTTAAGAATTTAATTCTTTGACAATACTTTTTGGACAACGATTAATAATATTTTATTACATTTTAACATTTTCTTATGATTTTATAATAAATTCCTAATTAACTTGGTTTTATACAAAGCTTAAAGAATTTCCTTAATTGCATAAAAAAAATCATATTTTTTTTAATATTTCATAATATTTAATCTTAATTTTGAAGATAGTAATTTGGAGGTGGAGTGTACATCAATCTCGAGGAGGCTCAAGAAAGTCTTTCCTTGTTTGAAATCCATAGCAAGATTGCGAGATAATGAAGGCAAGGAAAAATTGTTGGCCATAGCATAGAAAATGAAAGGTTGGGACAAGTAGTAAATTCATCTAATTCTCTTAATCTTTAAGTATTGTTGATTGAAAAAATTGGATAATGTTACATGATGATGATACAGCGGAGGATGTGTGGTGGCAAGAATAAATTTTTAGAGTGAGATATGAGTTGAGAGAAGTTAGAAAGGTCCTAGTGAATCATCTCTAGCAGCTCCTTCGATAGTTGGAGAAATTGGATTCGGACAAGTCAATTTTATTTTCTCTATCAAGTAGTTTAGTGAGTATGAAACAGGTGAATAAGTTGAATGTTTAGGGTTCGAACTTCGAAACATATATAATATGCAATGTCACTGTCAATCGAGTTAAGTTCACGGGACTAGACAAATCGTTTTTAATACTTTGGTATAGAGAGAAATTGGAGCAACGAGAAGTTAAAGAGAAAAAAGATAGAGATGAGTTGGAGAATTTTATAGTGAGTGAAAGTAATGAATGATGTGTTCTTCTAGATGAAAGTTTGAAGTTTAGTGTATATATAGATAGATTTTTTCCAGCATAACATGGCGCATTATTGGCTCAGTCTACGCATTAGTGGTGGACTTCGAATTTGATATACCCATTATAGACGTATTTTCAATCGATACTTGTGAATTTCTATCAGTTATACATTACTGGCAGATTCTACTTGTTACTAGCATATTTACATATGTGGCAAAACAAGACTGGTGTGACAACCTAGATGCCTTTTAGGATTGCCGACTAACTCCGTAAATCAACAAAAGTTTTTTCTGTGTGTTTCGTCTTCACTCGCACACTTTCTAGAAAACTTCCCAGGTCACCAGTCCCAAAAATGCCCTAGATGAGACACGCTTAATTGTGGAGTTCTCGTGGAATCAACTGCCAAAAATAAGACGCATTTTTCTGGTGAAAGTAGTACCGACCAATTTTTATAAGTCTTTCTTCAACCATGCAGTTTCATACATATATACGACCTCAGGATCGTTGTCATTCAAATGTAGATTTTGTTTGCCTAAAAGGTTCCAAGGGTCGTTACATGCCCATCAATTTCCGCTTAGTTCGTCCCTGAACCATATCGTACTAGGAGAGGCCTTCTCTGATATCAGTTACAACATCACACATGACTTTGAGTATTGTCAATTGACCCTACAAACCAACACAGATCTTTTCAACATATTTTGTCCTCACTCGCACGTTTTCTTGGAAACTTCCTGTTGTGAATTCGGACTCAAAATCTCATACCAATACAAACTATGATGTGTGGAGCAAAGGAAAGTAGTAACCAATATCAAAGTAAACACAAGCAATAACAACAATAACAACACCTAGATCTAATCTAGGAATCAAAGTGAAAAGCACAAAACCACAAGCAAAAGATAAAGGGAGAAGAGAAACAAAACACGCCAAGAAATGTTCACCCAGTTCGGTCCAACTAGACCTACTCTGGGGGGGAGATTGATCTACCCATTTTAACAATCTCGCCAAGAACAACCCTAACTTCTACCCATTTTTCCAATCTCACCAATGAACAAGACACTAAATGATTTTCACTCACCTAAGGTGTTTACAATATTTCCCAACCCAAGAGAACTCTAATCAAAGTCCCTAAACCCTAAAGTTACCTCCTTTGATTTCCCAAGTTTTCTTCTCTTGAAGTTCTCTCTCCTTCTCCTTCAAAAATGAGCTGAAACACTTAAATAGTACACAGTGACAGACAAAATCGCGCCGCGCCTATAAAAATCGCGCCACGGTTGAAGCGTACGACCCAAGGTACGACAACCTTATCCAACAATCGTGTCACGCCTGTACAAATCGTGCCACGATTTTGCCTTCAGCAGGAACCATACGTTCTGCCAACAAAATTGTGTCACGCCACTCATAATCGTGTCACGATTATGAGTTTTCTCAGAATCTCAAATTGAAGGCATAAACAACACTTCCCAAAAAGTCATCGATCCCAAAATTTCTCTAAGTTAAGCACACTTAACTATGGAGTTATCATGGAACATGCTACCAAAAAGATGATGCACCTCGCTGGTATGAGTAGTATCAAACAATTTTTTATAAGTCTTTCTTAAACCATGCAGTCTCATAGATGCACGATCTCAAGATCACGCTCATTTCAATGTGGATTTTGTTTGCCTAGAAGCTTTCATGAGGCATTCTTTGTCATGTCTTGTGCACTGGCGACCGCTCCCCATCTTCGTCAACCTTAGACGTTACAATTGGCGGATTTTATTTTGGCATTAACTAGTGTGTTAACCCGTGCAATGCACGGGCGCTAGGCTATCTTTTTTTTTTTGGTCTCTAAAATATATTATATTTTTTGTCCTATTCTTTGTTTGGTTCCCTTTTCTTCTTAATAATATTAACCTAGAAGTATAATGTCGTCGCTAATCCATGGGTCAAAAATTTGAGTAAGCTTCACAAAGGAATGTACTCATGTAGCATGCTACTGCATCTTATATTTCTGCAAAGGTACAAGATCGAGGAAGCTTCACTGGAGGACTGGACCAAGCTCTAGAAGTTAAATGTTTTTGTTGGGTGCATATTCTAATATAAATGAAAAAAGATTTTAAATGATTGCAAACACAATTCAATTTTTTTTTTTTTTGTGTGTGTTTTCTCAGTACCTTCAAATGTTATCGGAGCTTGATCTCTATTGATTGAGCATTTTACTAAATGAGAATAAGTATCCTTGAAATCATTGGAAAAACTTAAGGATCAAATGTTTTGATAGTTGTTGGTTTCCGTCAATTCATTCCATTATCTTTTGTTTCAAAACTTTTTTTTTCTCTGTTTTTCTCTCCCATAACTCGTGTAACCATATTGTCTTCTTCTTGTTATTCTACCAAAAGAGAAATTAAAAACATCATTCAATTTTTTTTTAAGACAAAAGCAAATTGACATCAAAAAGAAAAGAGTAACGCCCAACTAAGTTGGTACGCTACTCTAATCTTGTGTCAATTGCTCATATATATTATTAAAAAAAATGGGGAAAATTATAAAAAAATAAAATTGGGGGGACATAAACCTAACCCAATAAAACCACACAAGTGTGTCAGTCGACCCCAAACGAGTAATCCAAAAATTAAAACAACACACAAGTGTATCAACCTCTAATTAATCCTAAAACTAATTAAAGGTCTTCTATGCGGTGATTGAACCCTCAGTCAACACGGAGGCAATTCATGTACCATAAACTCCCTGCAATAATGGCAGCAAGCTGCACGACCAATCCAAGATCCATCAACTCCCTGCAAAACAACAAGCTAGAATCGCCCCTTTCGGGGAACCAAAGTAACCAAGACAGGCCTAATTATAATCAAACCCAACTTTTTGAGAAAGCTTTTTAAGAAACGGTGTATGAATCATCTGTCAACACAGAGAGATTCATGAACTAATAGCCTCTGTCAATAAAAATACAGCAGCTTTATCAGCCCTTTCGAGCTCAAATCCATCTGAATTCTCCGACATAAGTCGCCGAAGGACATACTGGATAGTGCCTAATAACATAATTAAAACAGGTTGACCCAGATCAACGAGAATCCAGACCAAACTTACCACGACATGTACCGAGTTCGCATCAGTTTGCATAACACAGCCACGTATTAACGACCACAACAATCAGATTACATCGCTCCTGTGGAAACGCAGGAACAAGAGTGTACGGCGGTAGGGGAGTATACGGTGGTAGGGGAGAGAAAATATCAACATCATTCAATTAAGTTCCTACATTAAAATATTTCTTTTGGCTTCATTTGAGATCTGGAGGAGAGGAAAGAGAAGGTCTTCAAACGAAGGAAAATATAGATAGATATCATTCATATGATATGAGAGAGTTATTTTATAAAGAAAATGGCGAGAGATTATTGTCTATAATTAATATATTTTTTAATTTTTAATGTATTACAACAACATTAATAGAATTTGAAGAGTTTTACTACCCAAAAAAAAAAAGAATTTGAAGAGTTTATTCAATCCTTCCATAATCAATTAATCATCCCCCAATATATTTGTTTAGCCTCCCAAATTATGAGGATTCCGTATCTATTAGTGATATAAATGAGGCGAGATGGAGGACTACTCACGCTGCTCGGCGCTCCTCATTCGCCCCAAATTATAATTGTACTAATTGTCATATTGAATTGAAGAAGTACTTGATATATAATATAGGTGACTCATGTTTCAAAATGCCTTAAAGTTTTGAATATTGATGTGGCCTCAAAATCTTTTAGTGGTCCTAAACGTTTAGCCCATGTTGCTCCCAATGTTCCACTAAACTCTCCAATTAATGGTATTAGAACCATGATCGATTTGGGTGGGGGAGAAGGAGTGGAATCCTAGTGTGGATGTAGTCTAATGATGTGCGTGACTCAAATAATTGAATTGTGAGCGATTAGTCTCACACCAACTAAGAATTGATAAAATATTGGATATATAAGAGAGATAATTCATATTTTTAATATCTTAAGGTTTTGAGTTAATATGTAGTGTTAAGATCTTTTGTGATCCTAGACATTTACTTCATTGTCTCTCTAGGTCCTTTGACACTCCAACAACAACATTGATTGAATACTAGTACCACTAAAAATAGAAATATCTAACATTGACTCAAAAAGCAAAGAAGCAAGATTTGTACGATCACAAGACAAATAATTTGAATTTACGCATATAGAAAAATATTGAAAAGTATAAGAAAATATTTATTATTATTATTATTAAATATTTATGGATATAATAATATCTTTTTTTCTAGAAATATATTAATATTGCATTATATCACGGTCTAGATTAACAAACATTTTTATTCATTTATTTATTTATTTGACAGAAAAACTTGCATTTCTTGCTTAGTTCAAGTTTGAATATATTCATCTTTCAAAGGAAAAGTTTGAACATGTTCTAATTTTTTATATTTCTATTTATACGGCGGCTAAAAATGGAGTATTCAAGTGAGAACATATATCCTTTCAAAAAAAAAAGTGAGAACATATATGATAATGATTTTGTCCACGTTGGGTTGATAATTTGTCAAGCAGCACAATGTCATTATGTCAAAAATGATAACTCAATCTATCTAATCGCTGGTAGAAGTAAGTAAGGGTATAATCATATTTCAATCATCCTCAATAGTACGTAATACCAAACAACAAGGGTAGAGGACCATGCATGATCTAGTTAAGAGGCGGCACAAGATTACGTCAACACGTGAACTTCATCAATTGTACTCAACTGGGGATGGATCATAAGTTTTCAGTTGGACCATGCAATTAGGTCACGTATATTTGAATTGAACTAACTCAATTTAAAAACCATGGAAGAGTTGGGAGTGATTCAACCAACTATATATTCCACTTGGAAAACTTTAATACCAAATTGCGTACATATTCTTTTTTCCTTTCCAAACTGTCATACTTTTGGGTTAGAATTTTGGATCTCGCATGTCAAGATTGTGTGGTAGGGTACCTCACAAGTCAAACTTGTGTGGTTATTTGACATTTTCTTTTATTTTTTAATATATCTTTTTGTTTGTTGGTTGGACTACATAAGACTAACTTGTGGGGTAGTCCATTCCTTTCAGATTGGTTAACCCTTTAACCGTTTAAACACAATATTAAGTGTTTACACGACTTCACCGCCTAAAGAAAGCAAATTGACATATCATTATCCACCACACGCACTAACTTATTTGAAAATGAAAATGTTTCATATACACCTCATTTACCTACAAAACCAAGTTGTGGGGTAGCCCAATCCCTTCAGATTGGTTAAGCTTTAATCGCTTAAACACGATATTAAGTGTCTACACGACTGCACCGTCCAAAGAAAGCAAATTAACATATCATTATCCACCACACGCACTAGATTATTTGAAAATGAAAATGTTTCATATACACCTCATTTACCGTATGAATATCTCTTAATTTATTTGATTTTTTATTTTGAGCTGTTGGGTCACGAGGGAAGCCCGGGGGACCACCCACGTCTAGGTAGAGCAACCACACAGGTGAGAGAGACAACACACTCTTACTCAAAATCTTAAGGCAGTGAGTTTATGGATCATGTCGCTTACAAAGTGTTCAACCTCCATTTTTCTATCCGATGTGGGACATATATAACTCACATTTGCACACAAATCTCCTCCTTAAGTGTGAGTCCATCAAAATTCATCATGTTTACCCCTCAAGCGGAAGCTCTTTCATCTGCACACAGTTGCTTGTATCGTCGTTGTCTCCGCTCACAACAGAACTCGTCGCCTGAACACCCTTGGTCAGGAGGACTTTCAACACAAGGAGTCGGTCGAACCCTTCGTCATGACTCTGATACCAGACTTAAATCACGAGGGGAGCTCGGGGGACCACCCATATTCAGGCAGAGCAACCACACAAGTGAGAGAGACACCACACTCTTACCTAAAACCTTAAGGCAATGTGTTTATGGATCCTCTCACTTGTAAAGTGTTCAACCTCTACTTTTCTATCCGATGTGGGACATATAACTCACACTTACACACAACAGAGGTGTCTCACATGAAAAGTCCATGTAAGTGGTGTTAAGTGAGTGTATGCAAATTAAAGTGTGTTCATATATAATAACTCATTTTAAAAAGGAGTGAGAAACATTCCTAAGAAGCAAATATATTGAAAAAGAAATAAAAGATTGAGAAATGATATTTGTACAACCATTTTTGTACAACTTTCTCTTTCATACTCACATTATCTTCTTATTTCCTCTTTTCTTTTTTCTCTCTCCATTGTTTTTTACCAATGAGAAGAGAGAAAACAAGGTTGTCTCAAAAGTTGTACCAAAATAGTTGTTCAAATATCATTACTCTAAAAGGTTTTACACCAAATCCTTTTAAAAATTATGTCACGAAATTCAAGATACAATGACCGTCAGCCAACGAGATTTAAATCTTCTACAATAACCGCACATATCAAATTAGTCTATGATTTTGTAAGTTATTCTCAAAATTAGTTCATGACTTTATTAATATTTTAAAATAGTCTTTGTCTTTGTTAAAAAAATTCATTTAAGTGCTTATTTGTCTTTGTCTTTGACTTTATTAATATTTTAAAATAGTCTTTATTTTTGTCACATGATGAGAGACTTAATTAATAAACTTTTAATATAGACAAAAATTAGTTCAATGTATGCATAGAGTTATAAACTAATTTAAAAGTGGCTTGCAAAATAAAGATATCAATTTGATACTTTACTCAAGTCAGACAGTTTTAAGAGCCATTGCAATGTGCAAACAACTCTGGGAGATCCAAGTCCTTGACCAATGGGTGAATTTCTCGTCTTAATGTCATAAGAATAATTTGATAGGTATATTTTATTCACCGTATATAATATCATATTAAGTAATTCATAACACCATTGTATACTTCCTCCGTTTTTAAATATAAACAAAAATGATGTATATAATTCATATTATGGATCACATACATCATTAATTGAATGAACCTAAAAATTCAATTTTGATTATATTTAAAAACGGAGGGAATAGAACCTAAGACCTAAGGATATGCATGATATTTAATAGTATAAAATGTGAAATTAGTTGTGTAAAAAAATATACAGGCAGCCTCAGTTTAGTAATTTTAAACGTGAAAACAACATAGGAGGAGGGACACTCTTCCATTTTTGTCCGCGAGGGCAACCCACGTGAACAGCGAGAGCGAATGGATAACAATTAAATCAAACTAATCAATCACTTCCATTGTAGAGGCCCCCACCTAATGAGGTGTAACAGTAGGAAACCATATCACATAATCAGATATTAAGACCCATATCATATAGGCTTAATTGCAGTTTTAATCCCTTAATTTTTTCAAAGTTGCGATTTTAGCCCTCTAAGAAAAAAACTACAAAACAGTCCTCTAAGTTTTGCAACTTTTTCAGTTTTGGCCTCCAAGGCTGATATTGACTCGGTCTACGCTGACGTGGCACCCTAAGTGAGGTGCCTCGTGTTATTTTTTTATTTTTTATTTTGCCTTGGGAGGCCAAAACTGCTACAGTTGCAAAACTTAAGGGGCTGTTTTATAGTTTTTTTTCTTAGGGGGCCAAAATCGCAACTTTGGAAAAGTTAAGGGACTAAAACACAAGCAAGCCTATCATATATTGTTGCTGGAGGAGGTAACCGGCTCCACAACAGTGTCACATATATTTCAATTTCTTTTTATAAAGTAGTTTAATGGTCATATGAAAAATTCAAAGTTTAAACATCTACGAAGCTATCAATGGACTGCATTTATAAGATGTATATTGATTGCATTAATAAGCAATGATGTATTAATGTGGCCCGACACCAAATTGATTAAGCCAAGAGTAAAATTTTGTTAAAATGGGATAATGAATTAAATAAATAAATAAGAGGACAAGTGAATAAGACAAGAATTGAGTGGGGATTAGAAGTACTAAAAAGCATCATCAACCTGCAATCTTTTTGGCTCTTTCCCAATCTAGTTAGTCTGGGAGAGATTATTGACATCTTGACTATTTATGCTTTCTACTCTTTTACGCTTTTCTTTACCTTTTTCTTTTCAAAAATTTGTTTGACGGACAATTTATAATTTCGTGAATATATTTAACAATTTTCCATAATTAAGAACTATTCGGTGCTAGTAACTATTCACATTATTTATGACTAGATAAAAAACACCAATATTTAATTTACCATAAAGGATCATAATTTTTGACAAGTTTAATGGTATAGCTAGTACAGTAGTAAATGTGGTAAGGGATGGAACGAGTCGAGTCGAGTATAATAATAATAATAAGAGCAGAAGGTGCCAAAAATGGTCAGTAGTAGCATAGCATACTATCTGTCCTTCTTGATTTGAAGATTGAAGGCTTGGAGTGGAAGCATCCCAAAATGCCTTTTCCATGTGTCTGTCTTTCTGTTCCTTCTGAGGTTGAGTGTGTCTGTGTATCATCATACTGATCCACTGTTTCAGATTTCAAGATTCTTTAAAATCACCTTGAGCTGCGCGCTAAGCTACGACAAAATATCCAAATTTTCCCGCTCAGAGAAACTTCTGCCACATGTCAAAATAGATTCAAAGTCTCCAATGAACAAATGAATTGCTCCGAAACAATGGAAAATTGTGCAGTAATATTGCACAAGAATTTTATAAAAAAAATACTCCATTGATGAAATTTATATGGATTTTGATCAATAATTAGCATATTTGTTATTATGCAAATTGTACCCTAATGAAAAAGTATGCTAATAAAGGATATGTTTAATTGTTCATCTCATCTCTTTATTTAATTCTTTGTTTTAAAATGGTTTTATAACTATTAAAAGTTTTAATTTTGTCCTTTATTTATGTTCCTTTAAAATGGTTTTATAACTATTAAAAGTTTTAATTTTGTCCTTTATTTATGTTATTTTAATGGCCAATATTTTTGATATGATTTTAAACATGGTAGCTATGCATTTGACCTCCATTTGCGTTTCAACCTCCGTTAAGGAGTTATGGTGTTCTCTTCATCTTCCACAACACATCTTCTCCTCCTCGTGTTCATCTTGCACGTTTCCACAACACATATTTGATGGTGTGGCAATAAATGTTAAGGTTATGCATTCATTTCTTGATCTTAGGTTTTTAATTGTCGATTATATGTTGTTTAGAAATTTCTTTGATTGTTTGTTATTGGTGATTTTGTTTTACATCTTGTGTTGAGGTTTATCAATCTTTTTATGTTGCATTGCATTTTAGGTTTTCTATATTCATTTCTTGATATTAGGTCTTTAACCGTCAGTTATATGTTATTTAGAATTTTCTTTGATTGTTTATTATCTGTGATTTTGTCTTGCATACCTTTTTTTCACTATTACCACTGTTTTGAAAAATAAGTACTAAACTACCACCCTTTTCAAATTAAATATATTACCAGGCAAAAAG
>Ga0228711_1008051_pt1 | contig 14967 bp, 7 predicted proteins | sample MedpolnodulmetaG_2_FD_177996 | JGI IMG/M metagenome (GOLD analysis project Ga0228711, IMG submission 177996) | Root nodule microbial communities from Medicago polymorpha collected in Santa Monica, California, United States - brown nodules | ecosystem: Host-associated > Plants > Roots > Nodule...
CTAACAAAATTATCTAAAACTTTCATGTTTACACCAAAAGCTAATTCAAAACAGAAACATGTGAAAAAGACACAAGAACATGAAAAAGGGTATGTTGTCACTGTGCAATTTCGCTGATCGCGAAATTCTGGCTGTTAGCGAAAATGTTCCAGACAGATTTCGCGAATAGCGAACTTCTAGCGAAATTTCCCTTGCTGTTACGATTTTTGCACCATTTTTCACCCAAAAACTCAAATTTCATCTACCTAAATCCCAAATTTGATAGGAAACATTACCTAGGATTATTCTACAACCTAAACATCAATTTGTACACTAATTGATTGGATTATCTACATGTTCTACAATCAATTTCAATTCAAAACCTAATTCCCCAAATTCACAAATTCACAAGTTCACAAACAACATGCTAAACTCAATTTCAGAATTATACAACCTAAAATTAGAGAGAGTTAATCCCACCCTTACCTTAGATTAGGTGATTACAAGATTCTACAAGCTCTCCCTTCTCTGGTTCTCCTTTTCTCTTGGTTCTCCTCTTTTCTCCCAAAAGCTTTGTTAAACCTAAACTTGTCTGACTCTTAGTTTTTATATCTCTTAACCTCAACATATTTCTAATTAATTCCACTTATTTCTAATTAATTCTAATTCAGCCCCTTCAAGTCTAATTATTCTAATTTCCAACCTATCCTACTAAATAATAAAATAAAGCCATATAAAAGACTCTCAACTCAACCAAAATAATCGAATAATTAAATAGGGCGTTACAAAAACCAGATACTCGGATGTTACTAGATGCTTCTGCAGGAGGAACCATAAAAATCAAGACAGCTGGTGGGGTACGAGAGCTGATTAACAACATGTCTCTGAATGAATATCGGGGACACACCGAGGAAGAGGCGACCCCAAGGAAGAAATGTATGATAGATCTAAACACTCAGGATGCTTTACTTGTGTCATACCCCAATTTTTCCCTAGCCAATGTTTTTCAAAATAAATCTATTTTTTTGCATCAAATGCATTTCCATGAGTATCATTTTCATATTAGCTACTTGTATTTGCAAGTTAGCTTCAAATTTCTCATTTTTATGCACATTTTAATTTATTTTTTCATATTTTATTTTGTTACTTCATTCTCAAGAAAACTCAATTTCATTACACCCAAAATTTTAACTTTGATTCATTTCATTTCAATATCATTGCCAATCACAAAAATCATAACTTTTCACCAATTGTGTTTTCAATAGCATAAAATTCAAATTAAATAAAAAAAAAACACCAACTTTGACAAATTCACTCCAAATGCACACGTCACTCTCATTTAATTCCCTCACCACAATTTGAGCATCTAGAACCATCCTCACACACAACAGCTCATCATTTTTGTACACCTCATCACCCATGACCAAAGGCATGACAAAAAACTCAAAAAATCTAATTTTTACAAAAATTCCAAGTTTCCCCTCAACATTCTTACCCTAATTTTCCACACTTGATCATCAAGTTACTCCTTCTATAAATACTTCATAAGCTTAGATGAAAGGGGGGCTGGGAAGTTGAAAATAAAAAAAAATCACCATTTTCATAGAAAATTAAAAATTTCTCAAATCACCATAAACCTTCATTTTTCTTCAATCAAAAGCTTCCAAACACCCTCAAAAGATCAAAAACACTCAAAAACGCAAGGGGATAACTTCTTCCTCCATTGACCCGTGGGCCCCAGTTTTCTTTTTTGTCTTTTGCTGATTTTTTTATTTATTTAAAGGGGATGGGCTTTGGGCCTTTTTCAGATCTGTTGATGTTATTTGCTCACTCCTTTTCAGATCTGAACCCCCTCTGTGACTTTATTTTAATTGTGTTTTTTCTTCAAATAAGTGCTTATTTGAACAAGTGCTCATTTAAGCTCTTGAGTCAAATTTTATGCACTCTAAGAGTGTTCTTTTCAGAATACTTTATTTAAATAATTGTTTCTTTTTTAGAACCATTTATTTAATTGTTTGTTTATTTTCATAAGTTTCTTTTTATTTTAATAAGTGCTTATTTGAACAAGTGTTTATTTAAGCATTTGAATCAATTTTTTTGCACTAATAAAGATGATCTTTTCGGATCTTCTTTTCTTTTTGTTGGCTTATTTTTATAAGTCATTTTTTTTAATTTATTCATTTTCTTTTTAGCTTATGTAAATAAGTGATTATTTGAACAATAGCTTATTTAAACTTATTGAGTCAAATCTTTGCACTAACAAAGGTGTTCTTCTTAGATCGCCTATTTTTTTTCTCTTATGATGTTTATTTAATGATTTTATGCTCATTTATTTTTTTATTCATTTGCTCCATTATTGTTGTGTTTTATTTGTTCATTTATTTATTTATTTTAAGTCTTGCATGCATATTTATTTACTTGTGTATTTATTGCATTCTCATTCATTCATTTTCATATTCATATTGCATTCTCTCATCTTCTACCCCTTCACTTTTCTCTTCATTTTTGGGCTGTCTGGTGAAACACAAATTTTATTTTTTTTAATAAACATAGTGAAAAAGGGTCGATCTGACGTATGTCTTTTTGCACCCGGATAATTCCTATCCCTGACATATGTCTTGTGATCTTGGGTTATCCTCACTTTTAATTCAAGGTATTTTTATAATAAATATAGTGAAAAAGGGTCGATCTGACGTATGTCTTTTTGCACCCAGATAATTCCTATCCATGACTTATGTCTCGCGATCTTGGGTTATCCTCAATATTTAACTTAAGATATTTTCATAATAAAAAGAATGAAAAAGGGTCGATCTGACGTATGTCTTTTCGCACCTAGATAGTTCCTATCCCTGACGTATGTCTCGTGATCTTGGGATTATCCTCATTCTAAAAACCTTAAAATCAATCCAACACACTTAATTTCCTTTTTAAGAAAAATGGATAATGTTTTATCCATTCCTCCGACACATGCAAAGTTTAAGCCTCCACGAGCACACAAGTTTTTGTTGTATCGGCGGGATGCGACATAAACATTATTCGTTATTAACTTGTTTCTCTAACCGGATATTGTTTTATCCATTCCTTTGACACATAAACATGCTTAATCCTCCTAATGTGAGCATACAAGCATTGTTGTATCAGCAGAATGTGACATAAGCATTATTCGCTAAAACCAACCAACCCGTAAATCTTTTTTTACAAAGAACTACGTAGCTTTGAGTTTCCCATTGCACACGGGAATACGTAGGAGCGGGATCACAACATCTCGTCAAGCACCCCAAATAAAAAAATCTTTTGTTTTAATAATGTAGAAATAAGAAACCAACATATAGGCAGATAACCTAAACCTGTGAGAGTAAGTGAACCTTCCCCCTAAATGGTTAGCGTTGAGTACAACGGATGCGAGGGGTGCTAACACCTTCCTCTCGCATAACCAACTTCCAAACCCATTTCATGGTTCACAGACCATGTTCACCCAAGGTTTTATCGATATTTTCCTTTCCCTCTTTTGGGATAAATAAAGTTCGGTGGCGACTCCATTATCGTGCGAGTGTTTACACTTGTGGCCGTATTTTTATTTTTCGCACCGCGACAACTTGGTAGAAATAAACTTCTCAGCATACAACTAGAAATAATAGCAAAAAGGTTGGAAGCTCGTGAAGTTGCACAACTCTCTCCAAAAACCAACTGTAACATATGTGAGCAAGCTCATGAAAGTGATGCTTGCTTACCAGAAAGTTTGGGGTTTTCAGAAGAGCATGTAAAGTATATGGGGAATTATTCTAGACAGCAGAGGAATCCATACTCAAACACTTACAATCCAGGTTGGACAGAATATCCAAACTTCTCTTACCGAAGCAATAATGTTTTACAACCACCACAGACAAACCGCCCCCCAAGGAAACCAGAAACAAAACCCAAGGCAAAGTATGGAAGAGATATTATCTCAAAGTTTGAAGAATACCCAAGGGCAACTTCACATACTAGATAAGGAGGTTGATGAGATGAAAAAGCAACACGAGATTACTATGAAGAACATGGAAGTGCAAATGGGACAATTGTCTAGTGACCTTGCAAATGCTACTAGGTTCGTGAGGACTTTGTTCGCCTCCGGAGGTGGCGGAGCTCGAGGAGACGGCTGCGGAAGAGGCGAAGGATGTGTTGTTGCGTTCAATGCGGTTGCAGCACGAACACCAGCTGTAATATCGAGTATAGCATAGCCTCCCTCAGGATTCACCAGTTCGAGAATCAGAACCGTTAGATTTTGGAGATTTTGGATCGTTGAACGCAGTACTTGAGAGGTTGAGGAACGACTCACGGTGTTTGCTCCCTAGGTTTAATTTTATTTCCTTTTGAGAAAATTAGTGTTTGGTTCCCTTTCTCGTTTTGTAATTCTCTTTGTGTTATATATATATATATATATATATATTAAATATATATAAATAAGGGGTGTTAGCATCTTAGCTACACACGAAAAATAATCTTGTTGGTTTGGTAGGTCAGTCGTCAATACTTAAAGTTGTTTAGAATATTACATATTACTTATTTAATTATGATAATATTTAATTATAGTAGATGTATAATATGAATTTATATTAATTTTTTTTTTATTAAAGATATGAAATTTATATAAATTTCATTCATCATAAAGTTGAATTATTTTTTGGTAACAGCATTATTTCAAATTTATGTGGATAATTATACTTTTTCTATTTGGGGATACTCATCTTCATAAATTTATATATTTAAAAGTTTAATGTGAAATGCATGAAAGATAATATATTCGGTGAGCTGAAGGGTCACACACACCATATTTAAAATTAATTACTCTTTTTAAATTGCTTTTTGTTACTTCTGAGAGCAAATAACTATTGAATTGAAATTAACAAAATATTCAGGTTTTAACTATAAAAGGATCAAAATAAATCTCTTTAGTACATTCAAAGGATGAAACATATGGCTCAGTTTCTTCTGTTTGTTTATTCTTTGATTATCTTTCTTTCTCTATTTTTTGGTGAAGCGGCGTTTGAGAGGACTGAAACCAGAATGCGTAAGCATTTTTCACAGCATTTTAATTTTTTCTAAATTTTTTAACACCCTATTTTATCACATTTTAGTAACATTTCTTTTCTCTTTATTTGACAACGTAGTTACCATTCCTTGCGTATCTGACGCTAATTGTCCAAAGGTGATTAGTCCTTGCCATACAAAGTGTTTTGATGGTTTTTGTGGGTGGTATATTGAAGGTTCATATGAAGGGCCATAATTGCACAATCGAAACTAGGGGACATCACATTATTTCTACTTTTTTTCTTTACTTAAAAATATAAATTATGTTTATCTAGCTTTTAAATTTAATTTTATGTGTATGCTGCACTCTTTTTTCCTTCATCAAGTTTTATCCCATTGGATTTTCTTGTTAAGGTTTTTAATGAGGCAGTTGTTTGTTTCCTTGGGTTTTGGCATAATCCCCCCAATTTTTTTTTTTTAATAATATGTTTCTTTGAGGTCTTACAAATGGTTGGAAAGAGTTAGGGTCCCAACTTAGCTGAGATTTCCTCATGTATTATGATGCCTATGTACGTCCTTGATATCGAGTATAGCATAGCCTCCCTCAGGATTAACATATTCAAGTTTTTTTTACCTTCATTTGGTCATTAAAGATATTGCATATAACAACATCATTGCATTCGCTAAAAAAAACATCTTGCATAATTATAATAAGAGTAAATTACACTCCCCTCCTCTAAGAGAAGCTTGAATTACACTCCTCTCCCCTCTTATGTTAAAATATACACTTCCCTCCTTTGAAAAGTAAAATTTATACTCCCCTCCCTTAAGAGATGCTTGAATTGCAACCCCCTCCTTTTATAATTAAATATGCACTACACTTTAATCTTTTTTAACATAAATAAATATTTTTATAATATATACTAATTTTGAATCACCATTTAAAAAAAAAAAAACTCATTTCTTTATAATTTAAATGTCAATGATCGTTAAATTTGAATATTTTGTTATTAATTTATAATTTGGAGTGTAAAATTCACTTTTAAATAACCATACTTAATCGACTTTAGTATTTTTTCACATATTTTAATTTTATTTTGGGTTGTTTCATATTTTATAATAGGGTCTAAGACTATATGTTAATGAAATTGTGAATAAAAATAGCAAAAAATATGTATTCAAAATTTGATTATATTAAAATGGACCCGCAATAGTATTTTTCAACAAAGTGTGTTAGATTTTTTTTTTCTTAGATTATTAGAAATAAAATAAAAAATTATTGAGGGAGTAAAGCATAGATTTTAACATAAGAGGGGAGGAGAATGTAATTCAAGCTTCTCTCAAGGGAGGGGAGTAAATATTTTCTAATATCCTTTGAATAAGAGGGGAGGGAAGTGTAATTTTAACATAAAAGGGGAAGGAAGTGTAATTCAAACATCTTTGAAAGGAGGGGAGTGTATTTATTTTTTTAAACCAAAGAAGGTAGGTAGCAAAGTGCTAGACTACCAAAATATATATATAGCCAAAGAGGAAAAAACATGTGCAAAGGAATCCCTTAATAAGTCACAAATAGGCCAACCTAACTTATCTTTTACATAAGAAGCATTAATGCAAGTTGTGACATGGAACCAAACAGTAAGATTAACAAGATTATGTCCAAGGTTAGCTAATGTCTCTACGTATTGATTGCCTTCTCTATAAACATGAGTGGCCTAGATATTCATTTAGATGTAAGCAGGAGAAAGTTCATCCATCTGTTCCTTAATCTCCAAGGAACCAAAGTAGGGTTTTTGAGGGCTTTAATCACAAGCTCAGAATCTGTCTCAAGCCAGAAGTTGTTCCAGTTATAAGAGTTTGCTATCTCAATTGTCCTCATTGCACTAGAAATTTCAGCACGCAAAGAATTCCCAATACCAGTATTTTCACCAAAGCAAAGCAAGAATTCAGAGTGATTATTTCTGAAAATGTGATGTCACGATTAACATGTTGGATTAATTTAATGGCAAGTGTACTAGTCGTTTCATCAAGTAATAAAGTGATAAGTAGAGTATCGTATCCACAAGGATTGTCCTTTCGTCTGAACAATTCTTATTACTTATTTTTGTAAGTTTGACGGTATAAAAGTTAGGTTGCAATTTTTATCTGTTTGTTACGGAGCAAGTTTACCTGTTTTGGTTGCAAAAAATTAAGCAGCAGTTAGTATTCTTCGAATCCCCTCTGTATATATGTTGTTGGATAATAAGTAATATAAATGTCGCATTTAATTATCTTAGGTAGACTATACAAGTGATGAGGCCATTGGGAGTTCCTACTTAGGTAAGGCACAACCTGACCCAATGGGCATCATCCACTGGGTACCTAATTTGGCCTAGCCCTCCGATGGCTAACTGCACTTGTTGATCGCACGGTGATCCTTACGTGCGGGGTCTTGTTAATTCAAAGGTAATTGAAACATAAACATTATATTGGCTTTCCAGTGTTTCCCAAGGCAATGAAGGCCAAGGTTCCCTTAGGTCTGCCCTGAAGGTGAGAAAAACACAAGGGGGGTTGAATTATGTTAGCTTTTTCTTCTTATTAAACTGAGTCCAATGTTCAGAGTCTAATAGAGTTCATATTCAAGAACAATGTTCAGAGTCTAGTGCAGCGGATAATGTAAAGGAGAGAGTGAGAAGAGAAAAACACAAAGCAATTATACAGGTTCCTTCCACAATCCAGAAGTAGTCATGTTCCCCTTGCACTTCCAAGGAGAGTTCACTAAAATCAGAATCGGATTACAAATGCTCAAGCACACAAGCAAGATATTTCCTATGCACAAGCACAAAATCAAGAGATTTCTAAACAAACAAAATTACATAGAAAGATGTTTGGTTTGAACACTTGATATACTATCAGTGGTGTTCACAATACAAATCAAAATCAGACTCTTAAGACTCTAGAATTTCTAAGATATGAAAGTTTATAAGAAATTCTACATTTTTGATGCACAACAATTTCAGCAGAGCTTTGACATTATCAAAATGTTGTTGAGTCTCTATTTATCTTCAAGTCTTCACTCCTTTATATAGAGGTGTGAAAGATATGTTGAAGATTGCCAGCACATCAAAAAAGTCGTTGTTGAAGCATGATCATCACCAATGATCTGTTGCTTGATTTGGTTAATGTCCTAGGAGGGAATAATTTGAAACCCATTCCTTATTTTATTTGGAGAAATAACCAGCGTAGACATATTTGTAGCTTGTACTATTGTAGACATGGTACTGGAGTAGTGGTTGTACAATTGTACTATGTCCTTTTCCTGCGCTCTTCAGTGGATAAGCATCCAATGCCTTCTAATTCCTCTGAAATAGTCGTTGCTCCAGGCTTCTATTCCTTTTGAAATCTTGTGTCTTCAAATTACTAAAGATAAAAACATACCCTTAAAAAATAAGGAGAAGATAGACTATCTCCCGAAGCTTCAAAGTAGCCTTCCTCTTGAACTGCCATAGTTTTGAACGAGAAATTTTGAATAAGGAAGGCTAGTATTTATAGTGGAGAGTTCTAACTAATTTTTGGCTAAAAACGCGGGTAAACCCAGAAAAACGAATAAAATGACGATTGCGCCCCCACATTTTGAGAATTATACCACTTAAGATTAGAGAATATTAGTCTCACCCTTACCTTAGATTAGATGATTGCAAGGTTCTACGAATTCTTCTCTTCTCTTGGTTCTCTTCTTCTCTAGGTTCTCCAAAAGTTTCTAACCTAATTTGTGTCTGGCTCTTAGCTTTTATATCTCACACCCTCAACATATTTTCCAACTAAATCCACGTATTTTCTAACTACATCCACACATATTTTCTAACTACATCCACATATATTTTCTAACTAAATCAACGTATTTTCTAACTAAATCCAAACCAGCCCCTCAAATATATTTATTCTAAATATCCAACATATTCTACTACAAAAATATAATATAAAGCCAGTTAATAAAATATTAAAACACCACAACATGTCATAAATCAACATAAATCACATAAGTCATATAAAAGACTCTAAACTCAACTGAAAATAATTAAATAGTAAATTGGGGCATTAACCTCAACATCTGTTTGTTGTGTGTACAGTGTTGGAACATCGCATAGAACATCATATTACTATGTGCTAGAATTTCACGATTGTTCTTGCATATGCAGTTTATTTCGAAAGGCCCATACCAAACCTTATGTACAAGAGTAGGTGGGTAGAAAAGCTCATGGGATTTGATCATAACTTTGTCCCTCCTTCTGAAAGCGTTCTTATCTTTGACTTTGCTTTGAACCTCTTCCATGAAGTTGACTTGTCGGATCTCCTCTTGTAGATCTTTCTTCAAGTTTCCAAATGGTCGTCCTCAGGTTGATTTTCTTGCTGTTCGTTTAGTTCTTGCCATGTTGATCCTCTTCTTTAGTTTTGGTACCTTCAAGAAGTTAATACAACAATACTTTATGATAGCAAGTTTTCAATTAGAGAGTTTGATTTAAACCTACTTCTTACGATGTAAAATTGATTTATAATTATAATTGATTTTAGTTGGTCTCTATGGCTAGATGGTTACCAAGCTAGAGGGGGGGTGAATAGTTTTTGAAAAACTTTTCGGAGATTTAGTGAAAAATGATTTTAACAAATTGACTATTTGAAATTTGCTTGAACAATCACAAACAATGAGTTAACAAATATCAAATATATGTGGAATAAGATTCTATCTTAGAATTGAGAGATTCACGATGCAAATCTTTTTAACACAATCAATTATTAACAACCCTTGAACAAGATACAAAACAATATACAATTTCAAACCAAACCTATATGACAATAAACCTAATTATCAATTGAAAACACAAAACACATGAATTTGAATAATTGAATTGGTATTGCAATTAATTGATCCAAGTGATATTGTTTTAACCTAAATCAAATGGATTTAGATTAATCTTTTGAGAAAACACTACTTAGATCAAAACTGGCAATTCAGTAATCAATTATTCAAATAATCAAGTGCTATAATAAAAGTAAAGAGAGAGAGAGAGTGAGAGAACACTGATGTTTATAGTAGTTCACCCTTGTTCGTCCTCGCTAAGGGCTACCTCTACTCTACTTGATGAAGTACTCCTTCACCAAGGTCATCCACTATGTATGAAAAGTTGATTACAATGTTTACAAGAGTTCCTTCAAATTAAAGCCCTAATTCTTCAACTCCTATGTAAAACAAAGCTCCCCCAAACTTCAAGTACCCCTTGAATTTGGTGCTTCTTGAATCTTTGGATCCTTGAATTACCCGTGCACTCCTTTGATCTCTTCACTTGAGTCTTCAATGCTACGTCCGGTAAACGAACCCCCTTCGATCTCAAGAACGGTTAGAAACACCCCCAAGCCCTTTGGAGGTGGAATGAGATTATTCAATTCCTTTGAAGCCTTGATTAAGCCCAATCAATCTTCTTGACAAACCAACTTACAATCCATACTAGCACCCTAGAGAATCTACACACTCAAAGACAAAGTGATTCTAAGAAAAAGTGTTTAATCTTGAAAAATGTATGAGCAATGAGTTTTTGAGACCTAAAGAGAATAGATGCAAATGATTCAATGAATTGGGTGTTATGAGGTAGTGAGTATATATAGAAAAGGGTGGAAAGAGCAAGATTTTGAATCGATTCAATTAATGTCTGAATCGATTCAGACAGTTATGAAGATTGAATAGATTCAGACAGGTTTTGAATAGATTTAAAAATCCCAAGATGAAGATTGAATTGATTCAGACATAATTTGAATAGATTCAAAAATCTCAGGATGATGATTGAATCGATTCAGACAGAATTTGAATCTATTCAACCAGAGTCAGAGAGGAATTTGAATCGATTCAAATTAATTTGAATCTATTCACTGTGATGCTAGTCATAAAAATTTGAATAGATTCAACCAAAATCAGAGAGGTGATTGAATAGATTCAAAATAATTTGAATCTATTCACTGAGTAGCTAGTCATGAAAATTTGAATAGATTCAACCAAAGTCAGAGAGGTTTATGAATCGATTCAAACACAAGGAAGGATACTAACACACAAAAATGAAGTTTGCTAAACAAGACACCGCACAAGACATCAAGGTAATACAAGACACAATGAGACCAGGTTTGACTCGATTCAAAAGGAGTGACACAAGGAAAATGGACAATAGGAATTCTAGATATGAATCAATGAATCATGAATCGAATCAAGCAATTCATGAGAACACACAAGACATCAAGGATTCACATGACACTATGAGAGATGATTTGCTAGGGGGCTTTAACAAGTTTCTAAGCTAAAGCTAATCAACACAAAAGAACATCATCAAATAAACCTAGCTATCTTAGACATCATCAAAACATAAACTAAGGCAATAAGCAATATTATCTTCATTCTCCCCCTTTTTGATGATGTCAAACACATGTTGATGATGTGAGCTAATCTCCCCGCTGAAACATAGCATACAAGAAACACACCAACACAAGCAAACAAATATGGCCGCACTATATATAGTCACATAGTCACGTATGAAGAAATACATGAACATTATCTCCCCCTTTGACAACATCAAAAAGGATATTAACCAAAGTGGAATATCATAAACAAGCAAGTAAGCAATCACAAATGACTACAAGCCGACATAAACTTGCATAGATACCAATGAACATGCATAAAATCAACATTAAAGATAACAACAAGCATCGATACCAATAATTTCTAAACATAACATGAACATGAAAGCCAAATTTTATGAAGGAGACATCAATCATGATGACATAACCTCCCCCTTTAACAATGTCAAAAAGAGATGGTGCAAATGTGGTTTTTAAAAAGCACATCCCCAACACAAGAAAAAAGGAATTTCCATGCAATTTACTTTTGTGAACATTTGAACAATCAAGATTTTAGATAACACCCCAAAAACAAATAGCATGTAAACAATCGCAATTGAATTACAAGCAAACATGCAAGACAAGGCATAGAGAAAATATAGCATGCAAAAAGGGATGAAAGACAAACAACAAACAAGAACACATAGGATAAATACAATTAACCTATAAGAGAAACTATCAAGCAAAACGAGAGAGGTAAGAGAAGATTTCCAAGGAAAGATCAAAACGCATTTGAATCTTCCAAGAAAACTTTACCTACTATCAAAATATACGTACTCCCTTGTTAGAGTGCTTCAATGATAATGAAGATTGAGAGGTCACTCGTGATCAACCAACATGATAAGACAATGGAGAGGTTAGATATTTAAAGTCCTCAAATGCGTCTTCATCACACTTTTGCCCATGATGTCCTTAAGAATTAAGGAGCTTATAGTGGAGCATCATCTTTGACTTTTCTCATTCTTCATCAAACCTACACACACTAAACCAAACACACCTTTCCCAATCTTTTGGGAGTAAGAGAAAACAAGGAATACCGTAGTTGATTTGTGAGATTTAAGATGCGCTTAGAAGTATGAAAGTGAGAAAAAGGAGCACATCTTAGTTTTGGTGTCTTGGACAACCTAGAGGGAAAAGGTTCCTTCAAAGTTGCAAGACACATTTACACAAATCAAGTAGGATTCCTTTGGCTTCCAACACAAGTTGGAGCCTTGGGATGAGTTTCATATCAAGTTACTTTAGGCACCCACATCATTACCCCTTTAGGAACTTCAACCCTCCTAATGTGACAATGAGGTGTGGTGTGGCCACTTATACCACAATAATGACACCTAATTGTAGGAACATAATTTTTGCTATGATACTTGTTTTTTCTCACATAAGAGTATTTAGTGTAAGTTCTTTTAAAATGAGTTCTTTCATCTTTTGAATTCATAGCAAAAGTCATGGTACCTTTAGAGACACGCTCTAGTTTCTTATTTAGAGAATTTATCTCTTCATGAAGACTAGGGCAAATCTCACAACTAGCAAAGTCCATCCAATTATCATACTTAGGTGACTTTGTTTTAGGTGACTCAATTATGGGACTTACAATTTTCTCATTAACAAGTAAAGCATGCTCATCTCTTAAACTTTCAAATGCTTCCTTAAGTTTAGAAATTTCGATTTCTAATTTCAAAATAGTTTTCTTTTGAGCCATTATTTTCTCAAAAGCATTTAGAGATTCGGCATGTATTTCTTTAATAGAATCTTGTAAGTCCTTATAAGTGGGTTTAAAATTGGAGTAAGAAACGGAGTCGAAGTCGGAGAAGATTACCTCCTTTTTAGCTTTCTTCATTTGACCCATGAAACATCGGCCGTCTTCATCCTTGTTTTCGGTGTCACTAGTATTGGAGGTAACTTCATCTTCTTCCGAAACAATGTAGGCCTTTCTTTCCCTTGAGTTTTGATTGAATCCGGATCTCCTTCTTTCTTTAGCAAATTTCGGACATTCATTTTTATAGTGGCCTACTTTTCCGCAACCATAGCAACTAACAACTTTCTCATCATTATCCGATTCTTTTCCTTTTCTTGAGGCCTTTCTAAATTTCACTAGATTCTTGTCATTGTGCTTTAACCCATTCCTTTTAATGTAACGGTTGTACCTCCTAAGAAACAAGCTCATTTCCTCTTCATTTATAGCATCATCATCATATTCATCATCATTTTGAACCGAAGAGGTAGAGACGAACGAGGTGGTGTTGAAAGCAATGGACTTCCTTTCCTTCTTCTTAGAGTCATCCTCATGTTCCTTTAATTTGCCAAAGAGTGTGATCATACTAAGAACATTGAGATTTTGTGATTCCTTGATAGCGGTGACTTTTGGTTTCCATTCCCTTGTCATACATCTCAAAATCTTATTAGTGCAATCTTGGTTTGAAATTGTTTTACCAATGTTTTGAAACTTGTTTACAATATGAGTAAATCTCATTTGCATAGATGAGATGGTTTCACCATCATTCCTGCAAAAAATCTCATATTGTTGTACAAGGGTATTAATTTTTGATTGTTTCACTTCATCGGTTCCCTCATGAAGGGTTTCCAATGCATCCCAGATATCTTTGGAAGTCTTACAATGAGATATGGAATGATACTCGTTTACTCCAAGAGAGGAGATGAGGATATTCCGTGCCTTCAAATCATATTGGATGTGAACTATTTCTTTTTGTCATAATTGCTCCAGTAGACTTTAGGCTTATCTTGTGCTACACCGTCGGCAACAACTTGCGGTTGAAACCGCCCGTTGAACACGGCGTCCCACACGTCCATATCCACCGATTGGATGTGAACACTCAAGCATTATTTCCAATAGTCATATTTTTCTCCGTCAAAAATAGGTGCTCTATTATACGCCCCCGTGGGCTCCTTACTAGCCATATGGATCAACTCTTCCGGTAGTTAGCCGTAAGAAGAGACCAAGCTCTATGATACCACTTGTTGGTCTATATGACTAGATAGTTACCAAGCTAGAGGGAGCGGGGGTGAATAGCGCTTTTGAAAAACTTTTCGGAGATTTAGTGAAAAGAGGCTTTAACAAAAATGACTATTTGAAATTTGCTTGAACAATCACAAACAATGAATTAACAAATATCAAATATATGTGGAATAATATTTTATCTTAGAATTGAGAGATTCACGATACAAATCTTTTTAACACAATCAATTATTAACAAGCTTTGAACAAGATACAAAACAATATACAATTTCAAACCAAACCTATATGACAATAAGCCTAATTACCAATTGAAAACACAAAACACATTAATTTGAATAATTGAATTGGTATTGCAATTAATTGATCCAAGTGAAATTGTTTTAACCTAAATCAAATGGATTTAGCTTAATCTTTTGAGAAAACACTACTTAGATCAAAACTAGCAATTCACTAATCAATTATTCAAATAATCAAGTGCTATAGAGAGAGAGAGAGAGAGAGAGAGAGAGAGAGAGAGAGAGAGAACACCGAGGTTTATAGTAGTTCACCCTTGTTCGTCCTCGCTAAGGGCTACCTCTACTCTACTTGAT
>Ga0228711_1008053_pt1 | contig 14963 bp, 10 predicted proteins | sample MedpolnodulmetaG_2_FD_177996 | JGI IMG/M metagenome (GOLD analysis project Ga0228711, IMG submission 177996) | Root nodule microbial communities from Medicago polymorpha collected in Santa Monica, California, United States - brown nodules | ecosystem: Host-associated > Plants > Roots > Nodule...
TAAGTCTCTTGTAGTTGTACTAGAGCATAGGAAAGTCTCTTGCTTGTGTGCTTGAGCATAGGAAATCTCTTGCTTGTGTGCTTGAGTACTTGTAATTTGAGATTACATTGTTAGTGAAATCTCCTTGAAAGTGCAAGGGGGACATGACTACTTCCGATTTGTGGAAGGAACCTGTATAATTGCTTTGTGTCTTTCTTCTCTCTCTCTTACTCTGTTTTTATCCGCTGCACATTAAGTCTCTGATCACTACTTCAAAAGTTGATTGTCATTTGCTTCTGAACTGTGACATCAGTAGGAGAATTGAAGAAAAAGAAAACACAATTCAACCCCCCCTTCTTGTGTTTTTCTCACCTTCAGGGTAAAGAGCACAATTCCAAATATATGGGTAAATTTTCCAAGTTTTGATCGATGAAACAAAAGAAAGATCCATCTTTCAATTGTTGTAAAAAATGACTCGGTGTTTACTTCAATAACACGAACATCGGTATATACCGGTTAGGCTTCTCTTCAAAGTTACCAGTAGGTACCAGTTTTGATTGGTTGTGAACTATGTGAGCTTGAAAAGGAATTTTCACTTTAAACTCCACTTGTTTGGTTGGTTTGACATCGCCGAAACCTATGCCTACGCCTAAAGCTTTGCTTTTGCCCGGTTTAGGTTCATCGCCATCCTCTCCACATTTTCAACCATCTCACTCAATGTCTATTCAATACAAAAATAAGAAAGAAAAAATAAATAAATAACTTGTGCGGCAAGCAAAGCAAGTAAAAAAAGTGGCGCAAAAATTCAAAATCTGGGCAACACAGTAGCGTGAGTTAACTCACGCCAGTGTTATCTTCCTGCGTGAGTTAACTCACGCAGCACTTACAACTAGCGTGAGTTAACTCACGCTTAGCCCTATCACCTACTGGAAAAAAATGACGTAAGTTGCAGAAAAACCAGGAAAAAAGGATGAGTTTTGACGGTACATTACCTGTTCTTTGATGCTTGATGAGCGTAGAAACATGCTTCGTGACGATATGCAATGATTTGGAATGAAGATTTTGATCCAAAAATTCGCACTTTTTGGGTTTTTGGAGGTGGAGGGAAAGAAAAAATGGAGCTGTGTGGTTGCTTGCTGGGTTTTGAACGAAAATAGTACTCAGCGTGACTTAACCCACGCAGCGTGACTTAACTCACGCTACGTGACTTAAGTCACGTAAAGGGAATATCGTCTTTTCATTTGGGAATTAGCGAAACCGTTTGGGTAAAAGAAAGATCTTGGACTATATCTCATAAGCCCATTTACGATATAAAAATTCAGTAATATATATACACACATAATGTGTCAAAGTAAGAAACCCTATTCCCCTCATATTTTATTTCCAGCCGCCACCATCCTTGGAAAACCCTTGTTAATGTGCTTACACGAAATTATTTGTATTTTTTTTAACCCTTCTCTTATGTATCTTCTTTTGCTATTAAAATTTTCTTTGAAAGCTGATTTTTTCTATTAATACTGAATATTGTTTAGAAGTTTTATACCGAAACAGTCGAAATGTGTTTTTGGCTTGTTTATATTTTAGACTGAAGCCATGTTTATTTTTCTTTCGATTAAATATTTAGTTTTAAAGATATGTTTCATCACCAAACATCGTTATGGATCTGTATTTTGCAGCCTAAATTCATCACACTCTTTAGATCTGTATTTTCTCCCCCGATGCCCTTCTTCCGTTTGTACTGTTTTTTATTATTTGTAAATTAAAAAATGTATTTTTATTAAGATTAATGATACATTTTTTTTGATAATTATTATAAATAAAGAGACGATTTTTCATTGGTAAATACATGACCAAAAAAATAATTTTTTTTACATGACCAATTTTTTTTTTTTGAGATGACCTAAAAAAGTGTTTTTTTTTCTTCTGTTTATGAATAGTTTGTTATTGACATTTCTTCTATTGATAGCTGTGATGTTTCTTTAGCTTTCTTAATCTTCTTCTCATCTTTCTTTTGCTCTTTTAAACATATACCGATTTTATATATTTTTCTTATGTTATTTTTGTTTGGTAAGTAATAAAAAAAGGAAGAATATTAGTTTTTTTTTTTGGCTAAATTAAAAAAGAGCATAGAATCTGCACTTAACTTTCTTCATCATGGTAGTATGAAAAATCTTCAGATCTAGAGAAGTGTTTTATGCTGCAATTAACTTTCATCGTCTTGATGGTAACAAGAATGATCAGATTTTGCTCAAATTGCAAAGATCTGAACACTCTTGTTATTATCCAGTGAAGAAAGTTTTATGCTAGCACAATTTGTATAATGGTTACAGATTTTGTGGGATGCAACAACATTAATCTTCTCAAACCTAATGACCAGGTGAGGTTAATTTGCTTTTTGCAGGTGGTAAAGACCATACAAGTTCTTGAGACATCTACACTGGGACACCACTTGTGTACATTGAGCTGAGTTACTTGAGAAATTGAATAATATCAAATAACAAAACCCTTATGTCATTCACTTTTCATTTGGTGATCATAAATAATTTGTACTTTGTCGTAAGTAATTTGTACTTGTTATTACTTTGATCATAAATGATTTGTACTTGTTATTACTTTTAAGTTATGTAGTAAAGATTTGTCATTCATTTTTCACATGGTGATCCTAAATAATTGGTACTTTGTGATAAATAATTTGTACTTGCTATTACTTTGATCATAAATAATTTGTACTTTGACATAAATAATTTGTACTTGTTATTACTTTGAAGTATTTGAACTATATTCTGAAATGATAATTTGTTTAGTTAAAAAGTTTATAGATATTGCACTATTACCCACTACTTTATGTCTTTTGTAATATACTTTGTCATTTACAAAAGAAATTCATCAAGCTTTTATTTGGCTTGTACTCATACTAGAATATATGGTTCACCGATAGAATTGACATTGGTTAATTAATTGTATAATTTTAAGGCTTAAATATGTCTTTAGTCCCTGCACTTTTATCAGATTTTGGCATTAGTCCCTACACTTTTTTTTGTTTGGAATTGGTCCCTGCACTTTGTAAAAATATTGGCATTGGTCCCTCTGTTAACTTTCTCTAAAAAAAAACACAAAACTATTGGTATTGGTCCCTGCACTTTATAAAAATATTGGTATTGGTTCCTGCACTTTGTAAAAATATTGGTATTGGTTCCTGCACTTTGTAAAAATATTGGTATTGGTCCCTGCACTTTGTAAAAATATTGGTATTGGTGCCACGTGGCGTGAAATGATTGGGACACGTGGCACTCCGTTAGTTTTATGTTTTTTTTAACAGAAAGTTAATAGAGGGACCAATACCAATATTTTTACAAAGTGCAGGGACCAATAACACATTAAACCTAATTTTAAAGTGTTTATAAAACAATAACCCGAATTTCACAACAAAACACTTTTTTTTTTATGGTGAGTTTGCATATATTATACATTGTTCTTTCTAACTGACCTAAACTCACGAGCTTACGGGACAACAAAGCACAAGTTTATCACAATGGAAAAAGTTATTAAATTTATAGATAACACAAATTATCATTTGTGATAAAATATATTATTAAAACTTATTTACAACAATTAATTTGCTAATACGATTTTTTCAAATATTGATATCATTAAAACTTCCTTTTCTTTTTTAAAGACTAAGGTGTGTTTGGATTGAGATTTTAATAGAAGAATTTAGGTGACGATTTAATTTTCGTTTTTTAAATTATGAACAGTAGATTTTTTTTTAATTTGAAATAATAAAATAAAAGATAATCATATCTCTATTTACATTTTTTATTTATATAAAATTTGGAAATTAAATATGTTGCATGCACAAAAAAGAGTATGGATTTGCAAATTATTTAAATGAGATTTTGTGCATAAAGAAGCTTATATAGAAAATGTATTAAAATAATTTCATATAGACAAATCTAGTCGATTGTGTACTAGAATGATTATGATGTCACTTGATGTTAGTATAGATGTCCTCAAGAAAATGATGAACAACTTTAACTGGTTCTGAAGTATCATTCAAAGGAGGACATTAATGTATTTTGTTAACTATATGTACTGTGGTATTTTGTTTTTGTCAATATTAATAAATACAGATATCAGAACAAAGACAAGCATACGTTTTGGATCTTAGAGAAACAACATAATCAAGAAAGTCGAGGATACTCTTTTATTAAGGATTATGAGTTAACATATACACTTGCGGTTTTCTTATTCTATAAGGAGGTTTTTTTTTCAACAATGAAGATAATATCTCAAGCCCTGCTAATTTAGAGAAGAATATGGAGATAAATCAGATATTTCAACAAAGTCACCATCAAGTAAAGCTTTTGAGTAACAAGCATAAAAGATTATTTGACTTTCTTCCTCTCATATATAATTGTCTTTATGAGGGAGAGACATAAATGTGTTCTGCATTCTTTTTCGCTTACCCATGGTTTTATCCCATTTAGTTTTCCTGGTAAGGTTTTTAACGAGACAGATTATCGCACAAAATGATGTTGTACTATTTTTCCTTGACCAGAACTTTTTCCCATTGAGTTTTTCTCTAGTAAGGTTTTACTGAGTCATATCCTTGATGGACATCCGGGGGGGATGTTATGAATATTATAAGTGGATGTCCATATAGCAATTGGGTTATTGGGTCATACTATTAGCTTATTCTTAGCTGGTATTTTCACCAGCCTCATTTAATGTGGTCAACATTAGTTGACTTTTACTCTTGCAGGAATCGAAGTCTTTTCTTCAATCAAAGGAGTTTCGACGAGATGTTGGACTTAGCATGAAAAGTCTCAAAGCTTCGGAGTTCGACAAGATACAGAGCAAGAGGCGACGCCGTCGAAGTCAAGCAACTGCCTTTGGAACGGGAAGATTCAAATTTCAAAAGAGAAGCAGTTTCCACAAAGGAGAACGTGGGAGACAAGCGGTTGTCTACATGGAAGGAGTGATGAGCATGGGATTAGTTTCTTTCCACTTATTTCCTATGTATAAAAATAGTTTTCCATACGGAAAACGGGTCGCAAGTCACCTATACATAATTCTAAAACACTCAAAGTATCGACACGAGAGAAAAGAGTCAAAAAGAATATATGTAAAGGATTTGCCGAACCACCTTTATTTTTACTGCACTTGCACTTGCATTTGTATTTTTTTCTTTTCTTTAAGTTTCTGCAATTTAAACTTAATTCACCTTTATCGCATTTAAAACCTGTCGAAAGACGCCACACGGTCTCGTCCCATTCATTAAGCAACCTACGAACCCGATGAACGCACAACAAAAGAATGTACAACATTTTCTAGGATCTATGGTTTGGTCCTTCTTGTTATAATCAAAACCAGTCGGTATTTGTTTACCAAAAACATCGGTAAACAAATTGGCAGGACAAGTGGGACCCTATTTGTGCAACTTTTTTTTTAAAATATTGGAGAGTAATTTCCATTGTATTTTTAAAAAACCTTGGAAAGAAATTTCCATTGTAGTATTTTTCAAAACCTTTGGGAGAAATCCCATTGTACATTTTTTAAACAAAAACCCTTGGAAGAGATTGTCATAATCTTCCAAAAAATTTCAAAACTTTCTCTATAAAAAAAAAACTTGTTTTTTAAAACCTTTCTTGTGGAAATAGTCTTTCTGAAGATTAGCAACTATTTTCAGTGAAACTTTTCCTAAGGAAAATCTGCATCTTTGTGCATGCATTTACGAAGTGGTAAAGCTTTGAATAAAATTACTAAATCCGTCAATACTGGTGCTTCTATGTCATCACAATCATTGCAATCCTATTCACAAGCACAAATCGCACAAACATCCACCCATGCAGTGGATGCAATTGTACCAACGGCCTTGGGGGGCAACCATGGACATGCTAGTTTCGACGGAAATGGGACTAACTGCTCCCATAACCAATCTGACTGTAACCGCTCAAATGGCATGACCAGAAATGGGGACCTTCGTGCCACCATTTATTGTTGGTGTACCCGTGTCTACAAGTGTTCATACTTCTCCTAACCCTCAAGTGAGGACTAGATTTGACAATAGGGTCATAAATACACAAAACTCTTATGGGGATCAACCATACGGTATGCCAACTTCAATGATGGAGAATTTGCATAATATTCCTGCATTTACAGAACATGCAAATCCATTTACCCTGTTTAATACACATAGTCCTTCAAGTTCTACCGTTTTTGGCAAAAGCGCTTTACCAGCCTTAACTACAAAGTCTATGATGTTGTATAGGCAACAAATGGATGAGAGCAATCATGAGGTGGTTAATTTGTTGACACAACAAATTGGTACAATGTTTAACCCTTTGATTCAAACCACGGATCAGGGTTACCAAGCGTTAGCCACTCAGATGGGGAGAATAGCAGATTTCTTCACCCCTCCACAAACATTCCTCAGATCCAAAATATCCCTTAAGCCCAAATTACTTGAGCTGTGCAAATTGTCGAACCCATTATTCAAAGACAACAACCTGTGCCTCAACCTCAACAAGTCGAACCAATGGTACAAGCACATCCAGAGGTAATATTGGTAGATAGAAATCATGATGCAGACGAAGTTGTTAGAAGTATCCAACAACAAAATTTCAGAGCACATAATAATATAGCAACTTTGGTTGAAAACATCATGGCTCAAAATGGCTTAAACAAAGGTTTACATAGACCAAAGTTTGTATCTCCTTTGTCAGAATATGTTTTACAAACTGAACTTCCCAAGGATTATAAAATTCCTAAATTCACAACTTTTGCTAGTGACACTAGAGAATCTACTTTCGAACGCATAACACGTTATTTAACAGAAGTTGGAGATATTGCAAACAATGAGAATTTGAGATTAAAGTTTTTTCCAAATTCTCTAACAGAGAGTGCCTTTACGTGGTTTACCACGCTTGCACCACATTCCATTCAACACTGGACTCAATTAGACAGGTTATTTCATGAACAATTTTACATGGGTCAATCTAAGATAAGTCTAAAGGAATTAGCAAGTGAGAGGAGACAATCGAATAAATCTGTCGAAGATTATTTGAATAAATACAGATTGTTAAAGGCAAGATGTTTTACTCAAGTGCCTGAACGTGAGTTAGTCGAAATGGCCGTTGGCGGCCTGGATTATTCCATTAGGAAGAAATTAGACACTCAATACTTGAGAGATATGGACCAATTGTCCGATAGAGTTCGACAGGTTGAAAGACTGAAGCCTGAGAAAGCTAGAACTCACAAGTTCATAAGAGAAAAGGTTGCTTATGTTGATACAAATGAAAGCGACCAAGAATTAGACATAGCTTATGAAGCTGTTGAAGACGGCGAAATAAACTTTGCTGAATTAAAACCAGGGCCTCCTTATACATGTAAAGTATTGAGGCCATCTGATTGGAAAAATCCTATGGAAACACAAAATGATAGATACACTCCCAAAACTTACATGTTTGATGTAACCAAATGCGATGAGATTTTTTTATCTCTTAGTTGTTGATGGTCAAGTAGCGGTACCTCACGGTTTAAAAATCCAACCACTAGAACAACGTAAAAAAAGAGGTTATTGTAAATATCATAATTTTAGATATACAATTCATTGATATTGAGCATCAATGGGCTGATATATTTACTAAGCCTTTAACTGTGGAAAGATTTGATTTTATAAAGAGTAATTTGAACATGCACTTTGTGTCTGATTAAATTTGCTTGTCTCTGAATAAGAAGTTAGATTCTGAAGTCATTCAGAAGCTATAGTCCATCCGAAGCTCTTAACTGAGGTTCTGAGGAAAATGTGCTTCTGAAGATGACATCAGCATCTGAACTTCAGAAGCTGGATTTTGTGCTCCTGAATAGCAATGTTAGTGGAAACGTTGGAAGTTAATTTTTGGTAGCACCTGTCCCACTAACTTGGCAGTTACTCTGAGAAACTCTGACGTGGCTTAAGTGTATTGGTGTATAACGTAAGAGGACAATGATGAATTTATGCTTTGAATGAACTATCTCGCGCCCCCTATGTCATTAATGTTGTGTTTGTTTGTCCCCTTCTAAAATTAATCGTTTTTGCTAAAAACACTTAGACAAAAACACACACTACTCACATCACAACCTACACTTTCTGATTTTAGACTGAATCTCTGCAAAAATCGCCTTTTTCAAAATCAAAACCTTAGAGACTGTATCAGTATCAATGGCAACTTCAAGTTCAAATCAAGAAACCTCCATGCAAATAGCTACTGGTGAAGCATATCAGATTAAAGGAAGAACGATGAAGCTAGAGGAATGAGAATTGACAGTTCAAGTGGAGAATCCACTGGATTTCATCTCCTTAGCTCATCATGGTTGCGAACTCAGAAACTTCTTTCAGTCTCAAGACTTGATGGTTACTTCTGCATGCTGAATGGTCCTACATATGAGAATCTAGTCAAGCATTTCTAGGTCAAGGCTGAAATTTATGATATTCATGCTGCTAGGTGGGAAGAGCATGAAAAGGTACTGATTGATCCTACCCTTGAAGGGAGACTAGAGAACAACTTGGTTTGAAACCATTCACCTGTACAGAGATTCGCTCAAGCATCATGGGAATCTATGTGTCTATCAAAGAAGAAGTCATTGCAAGGGCACGTAGAAGAAAAGCTTAAGGATCTCATGAAGAGAATCTGGATAACAAGACAAGTCCTTGGATAGAGGTTGTGAACATGACTATGTTCAACAACACAAAGAAAGGAAAGTATTATGATCTGAAGATGCAATACAAACTATTTCAGAAGATCATGTTTGAGAATCTGCTTCGTAAAGGTGGAGGAGTAGATCAACCTTCATTGGATCATAGAGTGTTCCTACACTTCCTGGTAACCCTTGAGAAGGCAAATGTGCCAAAGTATATCTTCAATCATATGTTGTAGGCACTGAAGGAAAGTCAGGACAGTAATAGAAGTTGGATTCCCTATGGAAGATTATTGTCTTAAATTTTCCATCAAGGAGGGATTCCGAAAATAATCAAGTTATCAAAGATAATAACTGATGCACAACTGGGCACAATGACTGGTAAAGTTATGAATGGTCGCACCTTGAGGAAGATGCTCCTGATCAAGAAAGAGGAATACACTTAGCTTAACACTGATTTGCTGGAATCATCTGTTGTATCCAACTTAATGGAATATTTTCCTCCAATCTATAGACAAGATCCTCTAGATGTAAGAGCTCATTATGTCTATGAGCACTGGGAAAGAACTGGAGAAACCATCAAATATAGTGAGATTCCAGAAACCATGTATGGTGGTGCTTTACCTGTTGCTAGAAAAAGGAAATCAAAGAAGAAAACAACTTCAGAAGCTGATGATGATGAAGAAGCTTCTGAACCAAATAAGAAGAAGGCCAAGAAATCAAAAAATGCTCCTCAAGAACAGGCAGTTGGTTCTGATGTGCCAACCATTCAAGATGAAGTTCGAGACTTAGAACCTGCTAAGATTCTGAACAAAAGGACAAGAAGTGGCAAGTCAGTTGGCTCTTCACAATCTCTACCTCCTCAACCATCAATTCCTAGGAAGAAGAGGAAACAAAATGTCAGGAAACTGAAGGTTTCAACCTATGTGAGAGAGGAAGATCAAAAGAGAGGTAAAAAGGAAGAAGGCTGCTGATGTTGTTGCTTTACAAAAAGCACTGGAGATTACTAAAGATATAGAGGTTCCTGCTGAAGCTTTGCTGAAGGAATCAACAGTTAAAGCTGCTGATAAGGTGATTGAGCTATCAAACGATCTTCAACAGTTGGTGGTGGCTAGTGATTTGTTGAATACTACTGAAGAGACTCGGAAGGAGGATGTTACTTGTTCAAAAGCTGCTGCTTCAGAAGCTGCTAGAGGTAACACTGATTCTCATAATATCTTTAATGTAATAGAAGTAGAATCTAGTTCAACCTCAACCTCCCACTCAACCTCTGTTTCAACCTCTTCAGACATAGATAATATTCCATTGAATAGAGTCTATGCAAACTTACGAAAATCCTTATCCCCATCATCATCTACCAAGAACTAGAAAAAGCCTGCTGATGATGCATTTGTGCCTATGTATCCATCTGTTCTTAATAGAATAGCTGATATGAGCCAAATGAGGATTGATGTTTGTGCTAGACTTCCTGCTAATCATCCTATGCAACCACCTATGATTGAGCCGCTCCAAACTATTCCTGCTGATGCAGAAGTTAGAAGTGAACAAGCAGTACATGAGCCAAATATTCCTAAAACATCATCATCTCAATCTCAACCATCAACCCAAACTAGTGACACATCTCTTTTAAATGAACTGGCTAATCACTATCAATGTGAATTACCAGCTTTTGAGTCAAACTTAGAAAGAGCCTCTGAAATTGCTTCTGATGAAGTTACTTTAGAAAGCCCCCAACAACAAGAACCTAACTTAGAAATGGCCACAAACACCTGCACTGAACTGATCATTCACCCTGAATATCAGCCATATCATCTTAATGCCACACACTCCAACATTTTATTTGGTATTGCATTAAGAAAATTGGCCAGCAAGAAACCTTCCACTTCAAATTTACCTACTTCTGATGATCAACCTTCCTCATCAGAAAACCAAATCCTTGTTGTCTAACCCATAAGTGCAGCCGTACCTTCAACTGAACCTACACTTAACCCTGCTGAACCTAAGAAAGTAATCATTGAACATGTTGTAGATGAGGTTCCTACTCACAATGGAACAACTTTACCCTCATCTGCACCTTTTGTCTTAGAACATATCAATGATCTACCCTCTGTACCTAACATACTTGTTGCTACTGAACCCATATCAATGTTAACCCTTGGTGAACCCTCTTCCTCAAACTCTACTCAACTTACAGATATCACCTTCCCACCTACCCTTTTACTAGATTCTATTATATTAAAAGAGGTTTGTGAGAATATCTTTAAGGATTTGAACAAGTTAGTGAAGACCAGGAATAACCTTGTACATGAAGAAGACTATGTCAGTGAGTGGACTTCCTTGAGAAGCAGAGTGGATTACATGATGTGTGAGCTTCAGAAGTTGTCCTTGGATGCTCATGACAAAGCTCTGCTTGATCTTCAACAATGGTTTCAAGGAGTAACTGTGAACTTGGAAGAAGTAGAGCTCAACAGAAGTCTAGAGAGAAGCAGACTGTACCTATCAGACACACCTATGTATCTGGATGTTTCAAGCATTATCTCCTCTAGTGTGCATTCTGAAAACCCAAACTTAAGGTGGTTGACTAACCTGAAAATCCAGACCTCAGATGCTCCAATTCTTAAGAAGCTACAGGATGATCCTGTCTTGGCAAAGGAAAACAAGGAACTGAAGAAAGCTTTGTTTGAGAAAAAGGTCTTGGTTGCTGAACTTCGGAGAAAGATGATTGCTCAGCAAGAAGAAGCAAAGATTAGAGAAGAAAATCTTATGAAGAGTTACAATGATCTTAAGGAAGACATGTAGAAGAAATCAGAGACTACAAACAGCTTGATTAGAGATCTGATGGAAATGGTTCAGAAACAAGCCAAGCCTTAGATTGCACACCTTATCTTTAGCTTGTTTATTCATTATCTTGTATGTTGTTTGTGTTTCTGGATACATATATTTTGTTCTGCTTATGACCATGTTTTGCTTCTGACAATATTTTTTTTGCTTCTGAACTTACTTTATATGTCTTATATTGAATCTTCTCACTATGTTTTTCTCATCTCTTCTTTTTGTCTATATTTTATCTTTTTGTTGATGACAAAAGGGGGAGTAGATGTATAGAATTTATTTATAGGCTCTGAGCTCCATTAAATTAATTTAAACAAGTTAAATTAATAGGACATTCTTCTCATCTCTTAGTCTATTAATTTATTGTGAGATTATTCTGAGTGTATTACGTTTTTTTGATGAATTTAATTAACATGGATAGAACTCAGGGGGAGCTTAAAAACCTCACCTTAAAGTACTATTAGACTCAAGGGGAGCTTACAAACCTCATACCCTTAAAGTCAACTTGTTAATTAGATTAACAACAATTGAACATTTTAAATACTAGTGTTTGTCATCATCAAAATGGGGGAGATTGTCGGAACAAAATGTGTTTAACATTACCCTTTGAGTTTTGATGATAACAAGGTATTAAAAATTGTCAATTGGATATGTTAATATTTGTTCAAGTGTGCAGGACCATAGACGAAAATTTAGTGTCTTTAAATTCAAGCATAGGTTCTGAAGAAAAAATGAGAGCAATGGAATCAGCAAGAAGGAAGCTTAAAGCATCTGAAGAAAAGAGGTTCTGAAGACAAGAGGTCCTGAAGAAGCTGACGTCATCAGAAGCTGAAAGACTGAAGAATTTTCAGATGTTGTTCAAATGATGATTTAATCACGCCTATCATCAGAGAAGACTGGAAACATGAAGCAACGACTAATTCAAAAGGATTTGAAGGCTTTGGATGCTTATTCTTTGGAGAGCGTTGAAAAGGGACAATTGTACGAAGTGTACAACCACTATCTCCACTACTCTGTTTGTATGTCTGCTAGTACAAGAACAATAGATTTGCCTGCAACGGTGTTCCTCCAGATTTGGAATGGATTTGAAATTGCTCCTTCATAAGACAATAACCAAATCAGGCAACAGATCATTGGTGATTTGGTCAAGCTTCAAACGACTCTTTTGATGTGTTGGCATTATACAACGTCTCTTTCACACCTCTATATAAAGGAGTGGAGACATAGAGAATTGCAAGACTCATACAACAATTTACAAGTGCCAAAACTCTACTGAAATTGTTTCACAGCAAAGTTCACTTAGAATTTCTTAACAACTTCCATATCAAGTGTTCAACCTCAAACAAATTTCTTTGTAATTCTGTTTGAATAGAAGTCTTTTGATTAAGTTCTTGAGCATAGGAAATCTCTTATTTTTTTTCTTGAGCATAGGAAATCTCTTGCAGTTGTGCTTGAGTAGTTTGTAGTCTCTTGCTAGTTTTAGCAGTGAACAATTGTAATCAGATATTACATTTTTAGTGAACTCTCCTTGAAAGTGCAAGGGGGACATGACTACTTCCGGTTTGTGGAAGGAACCTGTATAATTGCTTTGTGTCTTTATTCTCTCTCTCTCTCTCTCTCTCTCTCTCTCTCTCTCTCTCTCTGTTTTATCTGCTGCATTTAGATTCTGAACATTACCTCAGAAGCTGAACTCTATCTGCTTCTGATCAGTGACTTCAGTAGGAGAAAATGAAGAAAAAGCTAACACAATTCAATCCCCCCTTCTTGTGTTTTTCTCACCTTCAATATGTAACCTAATTCTATACCATAAGAGAATAATAAAATATTTCTCTCTCTTCTCTCTCTTCTTTCTCTTCCCCTCCTTCTCTTTTCTTATTCTTATTTCCTTAGTTTTATAACATTTATCATATTGTTTGAGTTTTTTATTTGTATAAGCTTGAGAATTAGGTGTTTTGAAGAAGGCAAAGCGCAACGGTAGTTAAGTGCAACTGGCCCAACTGCAGTTAACTACCGTAGGTGCAACAATAGTTAACTACCGTTAGAAAAGTCGAACGGTAGTTAACTACCGTTGGAGGTATTTGCGTCAATTTAATATGTTTTTAAGAAACTTTGAGTGTGAGAAAAGCAATTTTCTTTATTTTTTTCAACTCAACAATCATTGGTTAGGAAATCCTGGCATGATTTGTGTTATATATCCCTTAAAAAACAAGGCTTGCTATATACAATCCCCATCCTATAAAATATTTGTTGGTCTCCTATATGTATGGGTCCTAAACCGTCGCATCTCGAACCCATGTCCAAAGCTTGGTCAGATATAAACCAACCATTGTCATCATAATTGTAAAAGCTCAAACTCTGATTTTATGGTACTGAGAGGGGGCATTCTAATTAATTTGGACATCAAAAAAGTCAAATATAAACCCTTAACACAAATTTAAGTTATTTTGACAAACAAAAATAAAGATAGTAAAAACAAAAAATATCATTTTTTATTAATTAAATGATGTGTAATTTTCTGTACACCCAAATAATTTAAATTAGTATGTGATCATACAAAAGTTGTCCTAGTTCCCTAATAAACATTATCCAAATTAACTGATAATGAAGATTGACTCGGTTTGTAATGAGTTGACTCACCCACAAAGTTAGGGTTCAACTACCGCTTTTAGCATCAAGACCACTTCAATGAATTTTAATTAAGTACCTTGGTTATTGGTAATGGCATAAAGGATGTTCGGCTCTGCGGAATACTTGTTAGAGAGGAGGTTTACCCATAATTTATTTGTTGATTGAACCATGTCCCAAACTAGCTTCCCAAGAAGACAAGTGTTGGCATCTCTAGTTGTTCTAATAATCAACCCACCAAGATATTTCGGGCTACTGACACTACTACAAAAATGGGCTTATATAGCGCTTTTTTTTTGCTTTAGCTAGCGCTTTGAGAGCGCTGGTAAAGGTAATATAGCGCTTTTTTTCTATACAAAGCGCTATCTAAAGCAGGGTTAATATAGCGCTTCTTGTCAGAAAGCGCTAGCAAAGATTCTACTTAGATAGCGCTTTAAATAATAAACGCCATCTAAAAGGGGAGTAAAATAACACATACACTAGTAAAAAGCCAGCACTTTTATTTTAAAACGCTATGTAAGACTAGGTTTAGATAGCGCTTTATAGAGGAAAAAAGCGCCAGGAGAAGCATTATTTTTTTTTTCATATTTTTTTTTATTTCTACGGATAGCATTTTTTATGAGATTTAAAGTAAAATATATATACAACTTTTCTAAAGAAAATATATATATTTTTGGCACATTAAAATTGAGACTATTATTTATCAAATAAAACTTAAACATATCATAAAACAAATGTATGTATATATAGCATAAAAGTCAAAAATGTATAGCCACTAATATGGTAACATGGATATCTCTAAGTTACAACTAATTAGTTAACATAAATATCAAAATCTTCTATGGTAG
>Ga0228711_1008054_pt1 | contig 14963 bp, 9 predicted proteins | sample MedpolnodulmetaG_2_FD_177996 | JGI IMG/M metagenome (GOLD analysis project Ga0228711, IMG submission 177996) | Root nodule microbial communities from Medicago polymorpha collected in Santa Monica, California, United States - brown nodules | ecosystem: Host-associated > Plants > Roots > Nodule...
TACTCTCTTTTATTTGTGGTGATTAATAGAGATACGCTAATATAATGTAAAAGATATACCAAAAAAAAAAAATTCGAATGATGAGTGAAATTCCTACGGAGAAATTCTGAGCCAACATTCACCAAATAATTATTTGTTGGGCAAGGCAATCAAATAATACCCACTTATAATCATTACCCTGCAAGTCGTTTTGGGATCTGGGAGTGTGCTCCTCCTTGAGGTCTCAGGTTCGATTCTCTCCGGTGACAATTTAGGTGGGTTAATTTAACTTCTTCAAAAAAAAAAAAAAACTTTAGTATATCCCCTCAAAAAACGAAAAAAAAAATTAGTATATATCGCATGTTCTTTATTTCACATTTTTTTTATTGAATGGTGACGGTGACTAAATATTCTTAATAGTTTCCCAAAAAAAATAATATTCTTAATAGAGTGCATAACCATTCGATGGAGTCAAAATTAGAATTTCACTCTCTTGTTGGTAGATTAACCGAGAAAGATAGTGAGATTGTTGCTGACGGAATATGGTGAAACCTACAAATATCCTAATAAATTTGAAAGATAAAATAATATTTGACAAATATATAACAAGTTTATAATGCACGTTAAAGATACAAAAAGTCCATCATAAATGAAAGACCGAAGATGAAAAACTGTTTAAATGTTTGGAAGATCACGAATATGCTTACAAGTTTAGAATTGTATGTGAGTCTACAACTTTATACAAGATATATTATGGGCAAATTCTATGGTACACCCAACATATTTGAGTGTACCGGTACACTTACTCTTTAAATTAATAGTTAAATTATGAGTTGTTTTTTGAAGAAAAATATTGTTTTTTTATCACTTATAATTATAATAACTAAATCTTATTCATCAAAAGTGTCAACGAAATAAAATTAATTTTTTTTGAATTTTTATCACTCATGATTGTGAACATTGATTATTTTTTACGGTAATATGTAAAAAAATTACTATGATTCTTATAAACAATGAAATGATGTTTTTTCTTACGAGATGATGTTCTATAAAATATAAATATTGAAAAATAGCTATTTCTTACATGAAAAATGATCGTTAATTTGTAAAATTATGAAGCGAGAGTACCGGTACACCTCACTTTGTGAGTGTACCGTAGAAGTTCCCTATATTATGGGCTTATCTTGAATCTGTTAAGTTGTTTAACATTTTTCCTACTATTTTGTTGATGGGATCCACATATAAACCTAATTAGTACAAAATTTCATTGTTTACGATAGTTGGGGTTACCTCAATAGAGTTAACATATTATGTTTGCTTTTCAATTTTTACGTCAAAAGAAGAAGAAAAAAAACCTCACTTAGGTTTTTCAAACTTGTCATGATCTTTCGAAGTATGAATACGATATCGCAAAGGTGGTTGTGACTAACATGGATACCGCACTGGTGAATATTGTCGTCAATGTTTTTCATAAACTACTGCTTTAGTGTGTAAGTTTCATATTTCTAAAAATGTGAAAGCTAAATGCAATACGGATTGTAAAGTTAAATCTAAGAATTTCAAAGAGAAATATTACTAAGAGGTTGATGGAAAAGAAAAATATTCATATGTGGTGGATGGCAACGATAAGGATGCCAAAGAGGTGAAGTCTAAGGAGTTAGTTAACAGCATTGTGAAATCGTGAGAAAATGTGCTTGAATCTCCTTCGAAAGAATCATATGTTGAATTTGTTGTGCAATTTTGATAGGTGGGTAGGAACTTCGCAAATCTACTCAACTATATTGAAAGTACCATATTAAATATGTTCAAGGAAAAATTGTGAGGACATGGACAAACTGTGTCTTGCATCTTGGCAACACAACCACTAATAAACTTGAATCTGCACATGAAAAGGTGGAGAAATATTTGATAGAAGTATGGAAGATTTGGCTAGAGGTTGGGAGGCAATTCAATATATGTTACAGTTGCAGTTCAATGAGATACAAACATCTTTGGGAGGAGTTGTACTGCTTTGGAGCATAGATACCAAGGCAATTTATTCTACCCTAATTTAGAGTATAAGGTTTTAAGAGTTGGCTTGAACATTATTTATCATGAAGCATCTCATTTAAAGGAATTTGGTATCGATCATTAGAAGTGTGGTTATGTGATCAGGACATCCTATATATAGGTTGCATTGTGCTTGTATGAACCACATTTGATTGGATGTGTTAGCCAAAACTTGAGAAACATTTTTTATTTTATTCTTATTGTTATTTATTGTTTTTCTATGCACATTCTTTCTATCCCTAAGATTGAAACAGGTTAGAATTCCCAATTCTCTACGGCGTCTAGTGGACACAAGATTTTCAAGAACAAACAAATCATAAAGATTTTTGTCTTTATTTTCTATTATCTTTTGATCAACACGACTTTTTTCCAACTCCAACTTATTCGCCTCTTACTCGTATGAATCAACGGTAATCTTATGGTTTGATATATAAGAGATTGTTCGTGGTTTTTTGTAGACAGGCGAATAGGTTCAATAAAAAATATTATCCTCTCCTTCAAGTCCTCAGTGTCCCTACATTCTATATAACTAAAATCCTTCGTAATTGAATCAACCAGCATTTCTATATCTAGCTCTAGCTTTTGAATCGACCTTATTACAATTTAAAAAAAAATTCATTCTAAGTAGGAAACAAAAGAAGTTGATATTATCCATTCCTATTTCTTGGTCGGAAAGGTAAACACTCACTGGAAGAGGTTATGTTTCGAGGTTGGATGATGGTGTGAAAGAAGATGAAGAAGATTTTTTTTTTGTCCTAAGAGAGTGGAATCATATTCAAAAATGTCCCGAGAAAGTGAATTACAAAATGAAACTACATATCAAGGAGCATATGCGTCATATAGCATTTTCAGAAAACGACGATGTTGACTTTGCCAAATAAAAGGTAGACACAAAGGTCGCCAAAAAAAGAGTGGGGTCTGCACCAAATCACAATTCGACTATTCGATATCCATCTTTGTGGGAGCATATTGACTCACAATTTCCAAATAGTCAATTGTCACAAACAAATTTGTCATTCCCTAAAAGAAAATGTGCATGTATTGGTAATCCATCGCCTAATTCGGTTTCAGGGTCAAACATTTCTCATATTAATGGTATGCCTTCAGTCAAGTGTCCATACATTGAAAAAATAGAGGAATGCTAGCAACACTTACTTTTCAACACTCTCTCTACCACTCACTCTTTTATTGGATGAAATCAGTGTATGTCCCACCACTTTGTGTAGGTTCAATTTTCAAAGTGTAGACTCACAATGATTTACACCAATAAGAGAGTGAGTATTAGAGAGGGCGTACAAAAGAGAGTGTAGCTAGCGTTACTCGGAGAAAAAAAAAAGTGGATTTTAGGGGTAATCGTAATTGTGAATTCTGAGTTGTAGTTGAGCATCTTAGTACGTGTGAAGATTATCATTCCATGATTTGATATACATTGCTTAAAGAGTTAATTAATCATAAGAATGATTATATAACGATATTTGGCTCTGAAGCACGTTTTAAATATATCAGATGTAGGGCTGAAAATGAGTCGAGTCGAGTCGAACCGGTCTGAGCTCGATTCGACTCGATAAGAATTGGTTCGGCTCGAAACTCGGCTCGAGTTCTATACGAACCTTTTTTCTAACTCGAGTTCGGCTCGTTTAAAGTTTACGAACAACTCGGTTCGGTTCGTTAGGTTCAACTCGTTTTGCAAAATTGTTTTTTTTTTGTTTTTGTCAAAAATGTATATCTTGACCTTTTAATTATTTTTAAAAAAACAAAAAATGAACTAAAATAATACCATAGAATACAATTGGCCACTCGAAAAAATATACTATTGCAGCACAATATTATTAAGCTTATTTAATCATCTGGTCCCTTAACTTAATTCATTGTCTCAATTTGGTCCCCTAACTATAATTTGTACCAATTTGGTTCCCTATATTTTGCTCCGCTCAAAAAATCGTTAACTTATGTACCAATTTGGTCCCCTATGTTTTGCTTCGTTACTAGTTTTAGTCCTTTCTGTTAACGTTTTTTTGAAAGAAACAAACACAAAGGACTAAAATTAGTAACAGAGCAAAACATAGGGGACCAAATTGATACAAATTATAGTTAGGGGACCAAATTAAGACAATTGATTAAGTTAAAGGACCGGGCGATTGAATAAACAATATTATTACTACTACAAAAGGCCTCTCAAAATAATCACCATACTCCGCCTATCTAATGTCACTAGTACAGAAAACACTTTTTAAATGGGGTGAATATGACTTTTTAAATCGGGTCATGACCCGACTTATAGGTGGCCGATTTAAAAAACTGTCTTTGATTTTAAGTTTGCCCCCTTTACCCGATTTAATATCGTTTAATTTAAATCGGTTCAACCCATCTAAAATATGACTTTTTAAATCGGATAAAACCACTTAAAAAAAGGTGAACAAGGGCATACAAAATTCTAGATTTTAAGTCTGTTCTTTGATACCATTTAATAAATATAATTTAGATCTGTTCAACCCATTTAAAATATCTCTCTATTTTTTTTTTAACACAATTATGGTGCAAAATTTAATATAATAACCAAAAATCTCATAAACTTAACCACTAATATGAAATATCACATGATCAAATTACATATCAAACATGTCATTGTTACAACATCAAACAAATCCAAAGTTACAATATCATAAAACTAAACAAAAGCTAAACATTGTTTTAGAGCATAGTTATTGACATAATTAAATTACATTAAGTCTTTCCAAAATCAAACTTGCACAACGTTTTTGAACATTTGTCATTTCATCATCAGTAGGCGGAGTACAGAGGCGTTCCATATACCTAAAATATTAAAAAACAATTCAAAATCTGAACATGTACAAGGCAGCAAACAAACAAACAGCAGGTGAACTGACATTTGAATGAACAAAAACCTGCTATAAATAACCATTGCACTAGCAGGGAGGGAGATGGATACAGGGACAAAAAACGGAAACACATCCACAACCCCCAACTTAACGAAAAAGTAACTGAAACAAAGTACATAAACTCCATAAACTTGCTAGAAATGAGAACATATTTGCACCCTTCTTAAAAACAAGAAAAAATAGCTACTGAAGGCTACACCAAAAATAGAATTGCATACCTTGATGGCCAAAAAATCAATCAAAACAGTCACAACACAAAGCACCAAAACTCCTTCCGCCTTGACAGGTAGCAAACCCCAAAATGAATATGTGCATGCCTGTACATGTACATAGACATGATTATTAGACCGATACAAGTAACATAAAACAAAGTATGAATATGTGCATCACTTAACCTGCAAAATATAGTTGTTATTGTCATTAAACTATAGGATTTAGTGGGAATTGGTAAAAACAAATTTTCAATTGCAAAGAGAAACCTTATATCAATTAGAGCAGCCTAACCACACATGTCAACAATGAACACAAATGCAAATTGATTCCATTACCATACTGATCAAAAAGCCTATCTAGAAGCTAGAAACAACTCACATTCAGGTAATTACTCTACAACAAATTATTTTTAATCCTCTTTAGCATTGATCAACTTGAAATCCCTCATTAATGCTCTTTAGCAACGTTGATCAACTTCTCCTATAGTTTTTTCCTATTAATTTGAAATCAAAGACTGGTGATAACAATATCATTGGCTGCTACTGAAATAAGAAAAGCTAAAACATGGATTGAAAACAAAATTTAAATAAATCAAAGAATAAAAATCATGTTTTCATCAAGTTAATGCAAAGATTGAAAAGTAGGTAGGTGTATCAATCAATAAGCAGAATTATAATAAGCAGATTTATATTTTGTCATAAGAGTACCTCAAATGATGCCGGCTTTTCCTTATAGTGATGACTTTTCCTTCATCATTCATATAGTTTCACCATTACACGCATGTCTATTTTATTGTAGCTCTGCACAACGTTAATACAATAAAAGCTATTAAGTAATTATCATTTACAACATACTTAAACTTTACTATAATATAGAAATTGAGAAATGTTCTAAATCAGAAAAATCAGCAACTGAAGTATACACCAAAAATAGAATCGTAGACCTTGATGGTGACAAATCCAATCCAAACATCTGCAAAACAAAGCACCAAAACTCCCTCAGCTTTGACAGGTAGCAAACCCTCGAATGACCCAAAAATGACAAGTTAGCTGGACAATTTGAAGCATAGTAGATCTGAACAACACACCCAGAAAATGCATCAAAACCATAGGGAAACACATCTTAAACTTGAGAGAGACATAGCAGAAAGGCATATGAAAATCATCAAAAATAACCACAAGCGACATAAGCCAACACATCCCAATGCTAGCGAACACAAGAACTGAAAGCCACACTGAAACTAGAACTGTGTACGGTGAATTGGAACTGATGCAAGGCAAAATTGAACTGAAAATCGAACTGATTGAGAGAACTGGTGTACGGTGAGAGAGGATGGTAACAAATTAATTTGAGGATTAGATTTTAGGGAGGAAAGATGGGATTAAGTTTTTTGAAGAAAGACATGACTTCATTAAATCACCATTTTCATAAACAAAGAGGATCAGCAAGATCCGATTACTTCATTACATCTTCAAGAGCAAAAAAGGAACACGGTTTCATGTGCAGACATGGACACGACACCGACAAATGTGATTACATTTATTTATGTCATTTTTTCAAACTACTATCGGTTTCTATGTGTCAGTGTGTGTCATGTCTAGTTCGTGCTTCATTTATAACAACAACTACCATAAGAAAAATGATAAAGTTAACATCTTTTGATACTATCATCAGCTATAAAACACTAAGGACCTAAGAGAAACTTTATACATTATAATAATCATATCATGATCAACAATAAACTATTTTACCAATACCTAATCAGCTACAACTGAAACAAGACAATTCATTCAAATCAAATAAATTGTTAGCGCAATCAATAACATTTAATCTCTCAATCCATAGCCACTAATAGTAATCAATCATAGTTGATATTATTTTTAAACAATTGAAAAACACAGATTCAAAATCAAAAACGAAAATCAATTTACCTAGAACAATTAAAATTACGATTAAACACATAGTTGATAATTACAATTAAAATTTATCTAGAACAATTCAAAATCAAAAACGAAAATAAAAAACAACTAAACAATTGAAAAACGAAAAACACAGAGGTTAGAGGATTTACCTAGAAATTATGATTTCACGGCGACGACGACGGAAAACGGTTTCACGGCGACTCGACGACTGTGCGATAACTGTTGAGAAACAATTCCAGAACGAAAATCAAAACAAAAAAACATGGTTTGAAGTTAGTTGAAGAAGAATTTGAGACGGTGAAGATGCGGTGGAGAGAGACAGGGGTGTTGCTTGGTGCTGATGTCACGGTGCTTTGGGGTTTGAGTTTGGGTTTCACGGAGGGATTGGGTTTCAGCCTGTGACCAGATTCGATTGAGATGGGAGGATGGAAAGGGTCAATCGATTGAGAATGGAGGAAAGGGGTTTTATGATTGAGTTTGAGTTTCACGGTTGAGAGGGTTTCGATTGAGAGTGAAGGGGGGAAAAGGGAAATTGGAACGTGAAAAGGGTTTCACGGGTTTCACTAAGGAGGGAGAATGGAAAGTGAATTTTTTTTTTAAATGGTTGATAAATAGTTTTTAAATGGGGTCAAATAATTTAATATCATTTGAAGTTAAAAACTTTCCTTACACCTAGCTTTTTAAGTCATGTGGATAGCTACCCATTTAAAATCCTTGACTTAATAAGTGTTTTTTGTACTAGTGTGTTTTTCAACTCCCCGATCTGGGACTAATATTAGTTCACACATATTTGGTTAAAAGCCTACACAAGAGTATGTTATTAGTTTTTTTTCTCTTTTATTACAATTATTGTTAATTAAATTAGTAATAATTCCTCTAAAAACAAGTACATAAATATTACAGCAAGCTTGTAATAAATTACATACTATATATCGAGTCAGTTTATGAATCAACCGAGTCGAACTATATACAACTCAAGTTCAGCTCATTTATTTAACAAACTTAATTCTTAGCTCGAGTTCAGCTCATTTGGTTCATGAACCAAGTTCAACAAGTTAATTATCGAATTGAATTCCAAACTATTGTCGAATTGGTTCGGTTCATTGTCAGCCCTAATTAGATAGTTTGTAACCTCCAAATTCAAAGAGTAGAATTGCACCAAAAGAAAATTGGTTGACGTTATCGGATATGGGTGACATTATTATAACTTACCACAATAAAGTTGAGTTGACAAAAATTAAAAACGGTATTTGTGAAAACTTTTAGATATCATTCACCGCATAACCCAAATTCCCACATTATGCGCCTTGGATTAATCCCCGATCATATTGTCCATGTATTTTTGAAGGATGGGTGTCCACTACCTTCCTGATGTGCGGAGTGAAAACTATACATGAAAGATGAAGATGAGTCATGGGAAGATACTTTTGTGGAGAGACAATTTATGTACTCACATTTGTTTATGGTCAATACATCACTAACAATATATAAATATATGTATTTTATGTTTTATGTGATGTACGATGCATCAACAATTTACGTGGATAATTTTGCACCGTATTTTATATAAATATATGTCTTCAGTGAATCTACATTTCATTTTATCCTTTCTTTCATTTCATTGTTATCTGATATTTTCTCATGTATCTACATCTCTTAAATGAATCATGTCTCAAGTGGATCAAGTGGAAGCTCATGTCAAATATGAAGTTTTGAATAACACGGGTAAGATTTTTTAATCCACACCGACAATTTGGATGGGTGTTCACTACCTCCCTATTGCGTTTTAACTCCCAATCCTAGGATTGGTTCTTAACTCCATATTCTAGGAACGATTTGTAACTCTCGTTCACAAGGGAATGGCTCATAACTTTCAGTGGAGGTATATTCGAAAGTTTGAGGTGCTTTTGGGTAATTAAATGTGCATAAAGAAAAAATTTCTAACATATCTCACAAAATTTTTTTACAGTAAACTGTTCTTGTAAAAACTCTTTATTAAAAATAATAACAATCACATAAATAATTTGAAATCCCTCAGCAACATATATGAAGAAATTACATATAAGTCTTTGTTTGATCTACATGCATATTAGGTCATACATTTATAAGATTGTTCACTGTTTAGAATTCATAAAATTTGCAAAAAAAAAAAAAAAAAATTGGAATTCATGAGGGCAAAAGAAAGAGATATGTTTTATTGCATGAATAACATGTGGCTTTTTGCATGTAATTCTCTGGACATTTGGTTTACTGCATGGATAACAATTGGGTTGTTGCATGTATTTTTCTTGACAATTGTTTAGTTGCAAGGGTAACACTTAGATTGTTGTATGTGTTCCTTTTGACACTTGACTTGTTGTATGTATTCCTCATGAATCATGCCATTTGGTTTATTGCATGGGTAACACTTGGCTTGCTGCATTGATTTCTTTTCACACTTGGCTTGTTGTATGTATTGTCCATGCGTCATGACACTTGGTTTTAGTGCATGAATAACATTTGACTTGATGCATGTATTCCTCTTGACATTTGGTTTGTTGTATTTATTCATCATGAGTCATAACACTTGGTTTATTGTATGGATTACATTTGGCTTGCTGTGTTTATTTCTCTTGACACTTGAATTATTGTATGTATTCCTCACAAGTCGTGACACTTGGTTAATTGCATGAATGACACTTGGCTTGCTGCATGTATTCCTCTTGACATTTGGCTTGTGGCATGTATTCCTCATGAGTCATGACACTTGGTTTATTGCATTGATGACAGTTGGCTTGTTGCATGTATTCCTCATGATCAGTAACACTTGGTTTATTGCATGGGTAACATTTGGTTTGTTACGTGTATTTCTCTTGACACTTGACTTGTTACGTGTATTCATTAGTCATGACACTTGGTTTATTGCATGGGTAACACTCTGCTTGCTGTATGTATTCCTTTTGACACTTGGTTTGTTGCATGTATTCCTCATGAGTCGTGACACATGGTTTATTGAGTAGTTAACACTTGCCCTGTTGCATGTATTCCTTTTGAAATTTGGCTTACTGCATGTAATCCTCATGAGTTATGGCACTTGGTTTATTGCATGGGTAACACCTAACTTTTTGCATGCATTAATTTTGACATTTGGTTTGTTGCATGTATTCATCATGAGTCGTGACACTTAATTTATTGCATTGATGACATTTGGCTTGCTGCATGTATTACTCTTGACACTTGGTTTGTTTTATGTATTCCTCATGAGCCATGACACTTGGTTTTTTGCATGGATGACACTTGGTTTGCTGCATGGATGACATTTGACTTGCTGCATGTATTTCTCTTGACACTTGGTATGTTGCATGTTTTTCTCACGGGTCGTGACACTTGGTTTATTGCATTGATGACACTTGGCTTGTTGTATGTATTCATCTTGACACTTGGCTTGTTCAATGTATTCTTGATGAGTCATGATACTTGGTTTATTGCATGGGTAACACTTGGCTTGTTGAATGCATTCATCTTGATACCTGCCTTATTGCATGTATTATCTTGACACTTTGCTTGTTGTGTGTATTCATTAGTAATGACACTTAGTTTATTGCATGGGAAACATTTGGCTTGCTGCATGTATTCATCTTGACACTTGGTTTGTTGCATGTATTCCTCCTGAGTCGTGACACGTGGTTTATTGAATAATTAACACTTGCCCTTATGCATGTATTCCTCTTGACATTTGACTTGTTGCATGTATTCCCCCTGAGTCATCACACTTGGTTTATTGCATGGGTAACACCTAGCTTGTTGCATGCATTATTTTTGACACTTGGTTTGTTGCATGTATTCCTAATGAGTCATGACACTTGGTTTATTGCATTAGTAACACTTGGCTTTCTGCATGTATTCCTCTTGACACATGGCTTGTTGCATGTATTTCTCATGGGTCATGACTACACTTGTTTTATTGTATGGGTAACACCTAACTTGTTGCATGCATCATTCTTGACACTTGGGATGCATTTTAGGCCCCCCAATGGTACAAATGACGGGGTCTTTTTGTTGACGGACAAAGTAGAGAATGATTGTCATTTTAAAAAGTTTGTATCTTGGCCTAGAGTTTTGCTATTATAGGCAAAACTTTCTTTCTTTTATATGTAAGATAAGATGCGGTAAAAGGAGGGTTGGAACACCATTTTTGCTGAAACACAATCGATTCTCCCTGCCTTAAAAGGCTACGATTCAACTCTAAAACATCATTTTGATGTTATTTAGTAAGCACGACTCATGTTTGTAAATAGAGTATTACTTATGTGTGACTACAAAGACTAATTTATAATGTCTTATAAACTTTCAATAAAAAAGTAAAGTTTCTCTTCAAAAGTTTTAACATTGTTGCATTTATAGAACTTTATCGAACCCAAATTAAACTATCTAATACTACTACAAGCAATATTGGGTAAAGCAAGTGTATTATGTATGACTTCAATTATGTCTTCGGTGGTATTTAAATTTCAAACTATCAAATTCAGAAGCTAAAATCAGTTGCATCGATCATAGCAAAGTTAAGCCAGCAGTAGCAGTTGTAAATTCTTAGAAAATATCAACCCCAAGTACATTAGAAACATGTAATTCCAATTCCAAACATTTTTTTATAAGCATCCAATTCCAAACATTATAAAATGTCTAACACAGAAAGTTTATCCATCGTTGATGGCATCACTCATAAAAAGTAAAAAATGTGTCTTAGGAAACATGAAACATCTATATACATTCCCCTTTTCAACAACTCTACTAAGCTACCACATGGTGTGCCTCCAAAAGTACACACATTAACCGGATCTCTTTAGTTTTCACATAATTTGATAAATCATGCATGTCCTAGTAATTACCAGACACACCTCAGCATTGTAATGAGAAAATGGAAGAAATAATTTTCTTGGTGAAGAAATTCCCTTCGTACTAATCTCTCTAAGTTAAGATTTCTAGGAAGCAAATTTCCATAATAAAGAATGGTTGTGAGTGTTGTTGTAGGTTCACACACTAGTGCCTTTGCCAGCTTCATAAGTGAACCCAACATTAAGGGCATTAGAATCTGCAAATGCAAAAGCCAATCAAATGTATGTCCAAAAGTCAATCAATTACTTCATTCGTTCCTCATTATAAGGTACAATTCATTTTTTAAGTTCATTGAATATTTGATGTATATGGTAAGTAATAAGGATTAGATACATCAGATATTTGATGAATCTAAAAAGTGAATCATTTCTTATAATAAGGACCGAAGAGAGTACTGAATTCACAAAGAATGTGCTTAGACTTTGAAATTAACGTGAAAATTACAAACATGCTACACATTTTTTTGTGTTTACTTCAACTACAATTGAGAGTTCAACTATGATTTAAAACCTTCATGACCAACATTCTATTAGGAATTCTTAAATGTTCATATTAAAATAAAGCTCGAGGAAAAATGCATGACAATATCAACAACGTTATGTTAATATGACAGTAAATAGAACTAGTTGAACATTAATTGATAATATGCACTAAATCAATTAATATTAGCTATATTTCTCTTAATTGCAATCCATAAAAGAGAGTGAGTTAGCATACATACCATGGTTACAAGTGTCTTATAGGGAAGTATTAATAGTTGGTGATGAACAAGCAAATATTTTGGTTTTCACCAAAATTAAGTATAGAAGAAGAGAAAGATAGGAAAAAAGTGAGAGGGGGGATTGAAAAAGATGTAAATGAAGTAAACTACCAATGAGTTTGTGTGCTAGTTGTTTGTAGGAGTGGACACTACAAAATGCTTTAAAAGTGACTCAGATGAAAGTAACACCCCAAACTAATATATATATACAAACAAATGAAATGGCTTTTCACCATGAAATAAGTGCTACCAACCATTGGACCTTGTTATAGCTGCAGCCAACATTGAACTTATCGACATCTCACTTAAACAAAGAAATTTTTGCCAAAACAAGAATGAAATCTACAAACCATAAATGGTTTACTATGTTAAAATATATATTTAAGAATGTATTTAATTAGATAAGATTTCTTTGACGACAAAAAAACAAAATCTAATTGCATCTTTTATATATGTAAAATTACTAAACTTATTTGAATCTTTTATAAAAACATTTATCAGTTGTAAATAATATATTAAGAAGTTGTTAAAAGTATGTCTTAAAGAGTATTTTTTTTTTTGGAAATTGTCTTAGAGAATATCTTGTTAGTAATTTTTTTTGTCAGCTTGTTACCTTTTAAATGAAAGATTTGTCAAAAAAAAAAGTTTGAAAGATTCTCATTCCGTCAAAAGAAATTGAAAGATATTTCACATAATTAATTTCTTGCGGTGTAATTAAGTGATAGAAAAAGGTGAGAGAAAAAAATATAATGATCAACAATGTATGATAAAAAAGATAATCTTAATATAAGAAAAATGTTTGGTGGAGGCTCATTAGAGTGTATACAATTTGAGAGAAAAATTGATAAATAGAGTGATGTGGTAGATTGAAAATGTGATTAGAAGAGAGAGAAAAGTGTATGTTAAATGGGTGTTGAAATAACTAATGTAAAATTATTATCGTTGATTAATATAAAAGGTTTTGCATTAAAAAAATATTATGATAAGAGAAAAGACCTTAATAAAAGTAAACTAAGTTCCCTAAAAAAGGAGTAAACTAAGTGAGGGTGAGTGTGGGGTCCAGATATTGTCACATGACCAACATACATTTGATAAAATAGAAGGTTGTAGATAAGTAGTAAGGTGCATGGTGTACATATGGTGTAGTGCATGAGTAACACATGATGTAGTGTATGGGTGATACATGTTGTGGTGCACTGAGGGTGAGTGTTGGGTCAAGCCATTGCCACATGGCCAACATACATTTGATAAAATGAAAGGTTGCATGTGATGACAAGTAGCAAGGTGCAGTGTACACATGGTGTAGTGTATGAGTAACACATGATGTAGTGTATGAGTGATGCATGTTGTGGTGCATGCAAGGGACACTTGGTGCGGTGCATGTATTGCAAGGGACACTTGGTGTTTTGCATGAAAGCCAAATGACAAGTGTCTTTATGCATGTAAGGCAACTTTGGCTTGCTTCTCCTACAAATAGGACCATGAGCAAGCATTCACAACATACAACAAGAGAAGAACAACAAAAAGCAAGAGAGAAAGAGAGTCTTGCTCAAGAGAAAATTGATCCTCATAGAGTTTTCTTGTGAGAGAAATAGTGAGCGAACTTGTGAGAGTGTTCCTTACATATTGAGAGAGATGTTGTAGTGAGATCCACCTAAGGGTGAAGTTATTGTATTCTCATTATCATTATAGTGGAAGTTTAAAGAGGCTCAAGGGTACCGTGGTTTTTTCCCTTTCTCACATTGAGAAGTTTTCCACGCTAAAATTCTATTTTTGTCATTACGCTTATATATCATGTTTCCGCTAGTGCTTATTTTAAGTTCACGGAGAAGGGAAATTATGCATGTATTTTCCAACAGGGAGAGGCCGAGGATTATCATAGTGGACTAGAGTATTTTAAAGACACATCTTCATTCAAAATCTTAAACATTTTATATATGAGTATGAATATGTTGTTTAATATATATTTTTTCATTCGATAGAAAACTTCTAACACACTTGACACATCAATATGTGGCGATCACTTTTTTTATTTTTTGTACAAATCTCTTTTATATATTATTATTTGGGTTTTTCTAACATGTACAAATTTGCACATGTTAAAAAGTTTAAAGTAGTAAGTTTATATTAGAACTTGTGTATTTTATATTAACTATATAATTTTTCAATAAATAATTATGGTTTTCAATAAAAAAAAAGTCACTTCTTTTAATATCTTTAACATGTGCAATATTACATATGATAAACAATTCCTTATTAATTTCT
>Ga0228711_1008056_pt1 | contig 14956 bp, 9 predicted proteins | sample MedpolnodulmetaG_2_FD_177996 | JGI IMG/M metagenome (GOLD analysis project Ga0228711, IMG submission 177996) | Root nodule microbial communities from Medicago polymorpha collected in Santa Monica, California, United States - brown nodules | ecosystem: Host-associated > Plants > Roots > Nodule...
AATAGAATATGATTTATACGAAAACTTTACATTTTTTATTTTGATCACATGTATTATTTTTTGTAAATTGTGACTTTTATGATTATATAGTATTGAAGAGTAATCAATGTTTTTTTTAAGTATTTTACATGCATATAAATTTTAGTATAAATATTTTGTTAACGTATCTTAGCCGTATCGTATCCTAATTTTAAAAATTTCACGTATCCGCGTACCCGTATCGTATCGTACCCATATTCGTACTACGTATCCGGGCTTCATAGACTGCAGCTGAAGCCAGCGGTAGTTAACTACTGCTAGGGACAATTTAGTATTTTTCATGTGTTATTAGGAAGTTATTGATGTCAGAAAAGCAATTTTCTTAAAGTGAACTTTCTTATTGTTGGTCTTATATGTCCCTACTATTACACCATGTAAAAAATAAAATAGGAGAAGACAAGATAAATGAGAGTTGATTCATGCTCATCTCTTTTCAATTGAATATCAAAGATAAATATTCAATTAAAAAGAAATGAACATGCATGGTTCAACTCCAAGTTGGAGTCTTTATCAACTCCAAGTTGTCTCGCCTTCTTCTATTTATTTTTTCACAATCACTCTGAATTTTGTGAAAGAGATTTGCATGCATGGTGTTGCAGGATTGAAATTTAAGAGTGCGTTGTTTTTATCTTATCTCAAGTTCAAATGCTCCATGTGTTAAAAATTCGTGTTTAGTTATCATATACCAAATTTTTAATTTAGTCGGCCATTGAACCCCGAATACCAAATTTTTAAAAAATAAAAATTGTGTATCTCAAAATCTTTTAAATAATTTTTATTTTTAATGTAGCGGATGTACCTATGAATTTTTTACTTAATGAACATACTAGTATGGTTATTTGTGTATAATCACACCTTTTTTTCCCGAGCAACATATCAATTTTATTTAAACTATGCAAGTATCATTTTAATAAATTATACTAATAATAAAATAAAAATATTGTCAAGAGTCAAGAAAGTAAGCCTTTATTCAACAACGGAGAAAATGATAATAGGCCGGAAACTTAAAATGATTTCTCTTGAGAATTAGGAAGAGGGGCAGCCTTACCCCCTCCACCAAAAACAGGAGAAGGATCCCAAATGCCATAGTCGTCTAAATCTTCAGCTCGATGATAAACAATAGGTTGCACCGTTGACGATGATGGAATCAATGTTAATGGCGTAGACATAACAAACATTAGTTCTGATGTTATCATTAAAACCACCACAATCTTACTTAACGTCATCATAACTGAAGTCATGATTTTGTTTGAATGATAATTTTGTCTCTGGTCTGGTGAATATGATATTGCGCAATCCATCTAGAATGTCATATTGGTACAATATTATTATACCTTTGAAAGGAAAGGAAAAAAAAATGTAAATGTGTATTTGACTTTTTCTTTTAATGAGTAAATGTGCATTTGACCGTTTGTAAAACAATAAAATAGAATAATTAGCAATAAAGGTTCATTTGACCGTCTCTGGTACAATATTATTATTAAAATAGAATATAGAAACTTAAAATAATACACATCTGGTCATTATTATAAGAAAAAATATTCACATTTTAGATTTATTTAATAAATTATATGCATAGTTTATAATAAAGATCACATGCATCATTAATTAAATAAATTTTAAATGTAAATTTTTATTTATAATAGTGACCAGAAGTTGTGGCTTATTTACTTTTTAAATACAACTTTTTCCCATTTGTTCATTAGATAATTCGCAAGATTTATTTTTGAGTTTTTACGAGAAAAAGTTTCTAATAAAATAATTATATTATTAACTTGCAATAATTTAATATAATTTAGATACATATCAGAATTCGATAATTAAATATAATTCTGATACGTATTAAAAAAAATTAAGAATGTCAAATATAAACTTAAAATAAGCCCTTGTAAAGAAACATGATAGTTTGGCTTATAGGGTAATTGATGTTCAAATTCCTATCAACAAACTCGCCTTTTGAGTAGAAGATGGTTATAATTTTTTAATTCAAGGTGGAAAGTATGTATAAAATTTTTGCGAAGGTTCTTGCTAATAGACTTTGTTTTATTATTGGGTCGGTTATCTCGGATACTCAGTCGACTTTTGTTAAGGGTCGTCAAATATTAGATGGTATTCTGGTGGCAAATGAGGTTGTGGATGACGCCTGGGAGTGTAAAAAGGACCTTCTTCTTTTCAAAGTGGATTTTGAAAAAGCTTATGACTCTATAGACTTGAGATATTTAGATGAGGTTATGCACAAGATGGGTTTCCCGGTTCTATGGCGGAAGTCGATAAAAGAATGCATAGGTACGGCTACAACATCAGGTTTGGTCAATGGGTCCCCAACGGACGAGTTTCCTTTGAAGAGGGGTTTGAGGCAAGGAGACCCGCTTTCCCCTTTTCTCTTTCTCTTGGCCGCAGAGGGCTTCAATGTTTTGATGAAGTCTATATCGACTAGTCAGTTCTGTCACGGTTATAAGGTGGGTCTAGATGCTACTACGATTGTCTCTCATTTACAATTTGTGGATGATACTTTAATTATAGCTGATAAATCTTGGGCCAATGTTTGAGTGATGCGTGATGTCCGTACTTTGTTTGAAGCGATATCTGGGTTGAAGGTGAATTTCACAAAGAGTCAAGTGGGGGAACTATGTTTATTACTTCAAAATGTGACTTTGCAGGTTGACAAGGAAGACATATGGATATGGAATTTGGAAAAATCTAATGCTTACACTGTTCGTAGTGCTTACAACTGTCACACTACTCAGCTTCCTGTTGTCGTTCCGGTGGATATGAAGATGCTATGGCAAAAGAATGTACCTTTGAAGGTTGTGGTTCTTGCTTGGCGTCTGTTTCGAAATAGACTGCCAACCAGAGATAACTTGTTGCGACGTAATGTTCTTAATTCTGATTCCTGTCTGTGTGATACTGGGTGCGGCTCTTCGGAAACTGTTAATCATTTACTTTTACATTGCTCTTACTTTAGTACGGTTTGGAACTGTATTCTCCGTTGGATTGGTTTTTCCACCGTCGCCCCGCTAGATGTATCAGATCATTTTACTCAATTCTGTTTAGGTGGTGGTGGACCTCAGGTGCGGTTCACTATTTTAATCGTCATTTGGTTTGCTACTGTGTGGGAAATATGGAAAGAAAGAAATAACAGAATTTTCAACGCTAAAGACTGATCGATTACGCGGATTGTCGACAAAATAAAGTCACTTTCTTTCTTGTGGTTGAAGGAGAAATTTGCTCAGTTCTCTCTCAATTACCATAGTTGGTAGCTTAGTCCCCTCGTAATGTTAGGTACCGGATAATTTGTTATTTCTTTCGATTTTATTTTTGTTGTTTTTTCTTTTCCCAGTTTGTAAATATTCTTCAGACTCTTTTGTTTTTCTTTGGCACACCTTGTGCTAGGAAGGACAATTTATGGTGTTAATATTATTCCATTTTAGCATCTTCAAAAAAAAAAAATCAAGGTGGGATTGAGATGAATCAATTAAGCTTCTTCTTCGCAACTATGAGTTGATTAGAAAATATTAGGATCATTTTCTTTAAGGATGGGAATAGGCCAAACCGGCCTACAGGGGGCTACGGCCTAGCCTACGACAGGTTATGTCATGCCAGACTTTTTTTCTTAAACAGAGAAGGCCTAGGCTTTTTTAGAAGCTTATTTAGCTTAAAAGGTCAGGTCGCATGCCATTCAAAAAGCCTCTTAGACCTATTTAAGTAAATATGGATAATATTATTATTTATTATTATATTATATTTTGTAATTTGAATTAAAATAAAAATTTGTTAACTTTTTCAGTAATTTAAGCTTATGAGTATACATTAATTTTTTGCATATTTAAATGTATTATTATAAACTAGAATTGAAATATGGTACAATATATAGTCAAATTCCCTAAAAACTCATCTTGATTATCAAAAGATAGTTTAATCTAATTGATATATTAGTTTGCTAATCTATTTAAACTTAGAGCACATTGCTTATTAAAAGATGTTCATATGAAATATGCTTTTAAACATGCTAACAACCCGTATCAGGCTTTCCAAAGGCCAGACTCAGGTCTAACAAGTAAGTCTATGACAGGCCGCAGGCCAAACTTAGATCTTCAAAAAAATTGGTAGGCCAGATGTCCCGCAAAGTCTAACTCAGCCTGCCTATTCCCACCCCTAATTTTCTTAATGAAAATCATTGGGTTGCTGACTAGATTCTTGGTACAACATAAACTACTAACTAGATTCTTGCTTTGAAAAACTAAAAAAAGAATTGCACATCGTTTAATAATTTCTCAATTTTTTTTTTTAAACTTAACATTCCTCAGCAAACCTATACTCACTTATTCTGATTCAATCCAAAGTGACTACCATCCCTAAAAAGAATGACTACCATGTTGATGACGTGTACAATTACATTCTAGCTTTAGAAAATACGATGTAAATACATTGTAACATTCTCAAACAATATTTAGTTTAATGTAAAAATTTGCAAATGTCACAAAATGTTAAGTTAATGCTATGACTAGTTCGATTGCCTTTACTAAATTAAAATTTGCACTCGACACTATGAGATCAAGACCAACCCAACACAAATTTTATTTTGAGGTCATTTCATAGTTCATGATAATATTAATGATATTTTAGTACTAAATCTTTGTTTAAGTTCTGTTTTTTTATACATTTTGAAATACAACATCTTTTAATAAATTAGTGTACTAGATTTTTTTTTTGACAAAAGTGTACTAGATTTTGTTTGGTATTACTTTTACAATTAATAATAATAAAACAATTGATTTAATCTTTCATGAGATAATATTAATTTTTTATTAATTTTAAATTTAGAAATAATGACCAAGAGATTTTTTATTAAATAAAAATTTATATTTTTAAAAGCCCAAGACCATTGTCTTGGTGATTTTGCCGGTAGGTCGGCCATGTATGAGTTTGCAAGGCCAATATTATAAAGTTCAAGGCGGTTCTTTGGGGAGTGCAAAGAGCTCAACCGAGCTGGGTCTTCTAAAGTGATGGGTCTCAAGAAAAAAACAATTGTTCAATATCCCCACCTCCACTCATAAAAGAAAAATAAACATGTTTCATGTTTCAATTTCTAAGAAAAAATCATGTTCCATATTTCTATTTCTAAGTTAAAAAAACATGTCTTTAGTAAAAAAAAATTGATTTCGGTGGCTAACAATCATTGTACGGGTGTTATTTTCAATTTAAATAGAATATTAATCTTTTAAAAAAAATTGTGCGTTTTTTTTATTAGGGATCTATTTTTACTATGAGAGTCGAGCCTCTAGTTTCATAGGGACGACTCTGATAAAGTTTAATTATATATATTGCTTAAAAAAAGTTAAAGGGTCATAGTAAGTGGGAGAGAAATTGATTATGCAAATCAAACTTTTTTACTCAAATGAGGGGGGTTGGGGTGTGTCAAGCTTTTTATACATGTTTGTTTTAATTATATTACATTTTTAACTGTAATAAATTTATATTTGTCTTATAAAAAATATTACATTTTTTTAAACATAAAAAAAAATAGATTTTTTTATAATGCGATTCTAGATATTATTTCATCAAGAAAAAGATAATGCAACACAAATGTTGATTTATGATGAATTGGTTTATCAATGTTATATCGTTATTTGTTGTTTCTTTATTTAGACATTGATATGGAAGAATCCAAACGATGAAATTGAACATGTATTGACAGCAACGGAACATAAGGATACTGAACTTAATAATTGTGGAAAGACACTAGACAGAGTAGCGTAAATGAAATTGTAAAAAACTTAAACAACCCATTGAAATTCCATGTAAAAAATATGTTAACTACGAGGGGCATTATGGGTGACAACATGAAAGAATAACTATAAAAGTTAGGGGTAAAATAGAGAATTAATTAAATGTTAGTTTTAGCGGGCGAAACGGTTTGTATTTACGCGGTGGTTGCGGAATCCAGAGGCTATACCCCATAACCCGCTTCATTTGATTTTCAACTCCGTTTTCTCCTTCTCCGGTCACCCACCGGCGGCCATATAGATAGAGACAACGGTATCACCGATTGTCCTTTTTAAACGATATCGTTTGTTTGGCTTTGTGAGAGAAATTATTTCGAGTAATATGAAAAATAATATAATGAAACGTTGAAGAAACAAAATGGATAAAAGAGGTGTTGTTGTTGCTTCAATGATTACAAATTTGGTGTTCTAATTGTGATTCGTGAAGATGAGCGAGGAACAAGGAGGAAACAATGTTCCTCATTCAAATGGCAAAGAAGAGAGAATTTATGTTGCGATTAGAGTAAGGCCTTTGAATGAAAGAGAAAAAACGAGGCAGGATGTTTCAGAATGGGAATGTGTTTCTCATAACACGATCAAATTCAAGAACAATGGTCATGCAGAACAGCGATCATCGCCGGATACATATACATTTGGTAATAAACATGTCCATTATGTTCATGTGTTTGTTGTAGTTGTAATTTATGAAACTTTTCCATACATAAACGTTGTTGTTGTTGTTATTATTATTATTATTATTATTATTATTTGTGTTAAGCCTTCGGTTGTCAAAGGTCAACAAGCAACCAGAATGATTTTGTTTTTTGAATTCCTACTCATATTTTATTGATGATTTGTTGGAAGCAGATAGGGTATTTGGAGAAAAATGTCCCACTAAGCAGGTTTATGAGCAAGGGATTAAGGAAGTTGCCCTTTCAGTAATTAGGGGTATCAACTGTGAGTAATATTCTTCTCGTTCTTGTTATATGCTTCGTGATTTCATTTATTTATTGCTATGGTGGCTGGTCGAAGTCTCATTTTTGTTTTTCATCAACAAATTTTAATCTCAGCGAGCATTTTCGCGTATGGGCAAACAAGCAGTGGAAAGACATATACCATGACTGGAATTACTGAACTTGCAGTGAAGGATATCTATGAATACATAGAAAAGGTATAAAACAATTTGAATGGATGGTATTGTTTGGTTTTTAGCAAAAAATGATATTTTTTTCTTTCGTCTCAGCATAAAGAAAGAGATTTTATTGTGAAGTTCTCTGCCTTGGAAATATATAATGAAGCTGTGAGAGACCTTCTCAATTCAAATGCTACCACACTAAGACTCCTAGATGATCCAGAGGTAAACTTCATAGGATATTTTCCTTATTATGTAATGGTCAAGACTTTTTGGTTTTAGTTCTTTTGAATGGTTGAGAATCTTTGCACCATGAACAGAAAGGGACTATTGTTGAGAAACTTACCGAGGAGACTCTGACAGAGAGAAGTCGGTTGCAGCAACTTATTTCAAAATGTGCAGGTACTAGAGTCGAATTAGTGTTTTTCTTATAATGTTTTTGATACCTTCTAGTGCTCCATTTTAAGCCATATCATTATTTGCATATATCTTGCAGCTGAAAGGACAACAGAAGAGACTGCCATGAATGAAACAAGTTCCAGATCTCATCAAATTCTTCGACTGGTATTCACTTTGTTACTAAATTACATAGTAATTGAGATTTAATATTGTATTTTACTCCTGAATTTTCCCAAAATGATGAGTTTATGGTTTTCTGCAGACACTTGAAAGCAATCCTAGTGATTTTGTAGGCACAGCAAGATCTGGTGCACTTTTTGCCAGTGTGGTAAGATCATTACCCCTTGGTGTGTGTGTGTACACTTAAATTGTCTGATTGATGAAATGAACAAGAGTCAGTCTCTTTGCGCAGAATTTTGTTGATCTAGCAGGAAGTGAGCGTGCTTCTCAAGCATTATCAGCGGGCACAAGATTGAGAGAAGGTAGCCACATAAATCGCAGTTTACTGACCCTCGGAACTGTAATCAGGAAACTATGGTACAACTTCCTTCCTTTTTTTTTTGCTTCTTATTCTTCTAAAGTTTGCTTGTCGAGCAACAACTGATTATTCATTTAATATATTAAAATTGTTGATTGAGTGTTTTTGTTTACAAGTGAGTGTAATAGTTTCTAGGTTAGGAAATCTAAAGAGTGGATATTCTTTCATGTTGATGATTTACATTTCTTGTTAAACTTCTTTTCTAGGATCTTTCAAGTCACAACTCAAGATTATTTTTCACCAAAGACTGATCACATTTAATTTTGAGTCATGTAGATTATTGAAACATTGCTCGTTATTCTATAGACTAACAACTTACTACCCATATTCTGATATCATTTTTCCAATATACTACACATAATACTAAGAAAATTGCTCTTCTCCCTACTGTGTTGTTTCTTCTCATTCACGGGCATGCCTGAGTTAACTCACGCTTAGCATAATTAAGGGAATGAGCAATTGCGAAAGGGAGAAAAACAATTTTCTAATACTAAATTTACTAGGGCCATGCAAGACCAAGCTTAGACAAGAGCTAATTGACATGGGCTAGGTTCTAGAAATCAGTCCAATGAATTTTTTAGTGAATTTGTATTGCACTTTGAGTTCACGAGTTGTGTCAACTATGCTTATGTTATATAATTTTTTTAATAATAAAATGTTAAGAGATAACTATTGAATATAACTTAATTTTTTTACATAACATTAATGAAGTTTGTTTCTAAACATATCTTTCAAAACATTTTGGCTAACACCAATGCTACATTTGATGATCCTGATTAATTAGGTAGTTATGCAATTCCTATAAGAAAATCTATGAAATTAGAACTAGAAACTCTAAATTCATCTTTGACCTTGGATGTTGACTGTTTTCCCCTAACCCAAGATATCATTATCGAAAGTTCTCTTTTATAATTCATGCCCTTTTCATCTTCATCTCATTACTTCATTACATAAACTGGCTAAATAATAAATCCCAATTATTGATTGCAGCAAGGAAAGAAATGGGCACATACCTTACAGAGACTCTAAACTTACTCGCATTCTGCATAACTCTTTAGGAGGCAATGCCAGAACAGCCATCATTTGTACAATTAGTCCAGCACGCAGCCAGATCGAGCAATCAAAAAATACTTTATTTTTTGCTGGTTGCGCAAAACAGGTGACTACTAATGCTCGGGTCAACGTTGTCATGTCAGACAAGGTTTTGGTAAAGCAACTACAAAAGGAATTGGCTAGAATGGAGAATGAATTGAAGAGCTTAAATACCATCATACTTAAGGAAAGGGAACATCAGATTGAACAGGTGAGGAAGACACTATAAATTCAGTGTTCTGGAGGGTAATTATTCTCTACAATAATATCTGCATTGCATCAACTATTATGATAGTACTTTAAACAATTTTATAATTTTGGTTCACCTAAAATAATACTGTATATATGAACTTGATTAAAAATTATTAACTAGAATGGAGAATGAATTGAAGACCTTAAATGCCGTCATACTTAAGGGAGCATCAAATTGAACCAATGAGAAAGACACTGTAAATTCAGTGTTCTGGAGGGTAATTATATGATACAGTAATATCTGCATTGCATCAAATATTATGATAGTACTTTAAACATTTTTATAATTTTGGTTCACTTAAAAAAATATTGCATATATGAATTTGATTAAAAATTATGAACTAACTTCATTCAATATGATGCTCATTTTTCTTTCAAATTAGAGAAGAACTATAAGGTTGGTAAGTTTCATATCCAAATAAGGTTGTGTTTTGGTGCTAAAATATAATACAATTGCATTTTATTCCCTTTGTTTCCTTTTTTTATTTCTTTTTAATTTCCTCGGTATGAAGCTTAGGAACAAGAACATGAGGAAGTTGTCTATTTTTTATTTTCATAAAATGTTCTTATTCCTTGTGAACAATCACACTTTAGTTTTTTAAATCTCAAATGGTGGTAAAAAATTATAGGTTTTAAGATTATCGCTCCCCTTTTATAGTTTGTTCAAAGAATTAGATTTTGTGATCATGAGAATAAGGGCCTTTTCTTGAATTTGAAAATTCGCAGAAGGATAAGGAGATCAAAGAATTAACTCGGCAACGTGACCTCTTTCAAAATTTGCTCGAGTCAGTTGGCAAAGATGAGGTTTTAAAAGTAGATCAAGATTGGGCCTCTGAATGGTCAGGTGTTTCTAATGATCCTAGTCCAGTTACAGACGTCATTTCTGAGAATCTTGACAGAACAACATCTGATTCGTCTATTTCTAATGAGCACCTTTTCAAGCAACATGAGAATTGTGAGGACAACTTTCTCTTGGATGGTTGTCCTCCCACATTTCTAGGGCCTGATCCATGTCAAGGTTGGGAGGAAATGGCTAGTAGATCTGAATCTAAATATAGTTGCAAGGAAGCATTGCGTATTGAAATAAAAGAAGAAGAAACCGAGCATAAAACAAATATTAATATATCCATTCCTGCTTTTAAAGAAAGTGAAGGAAATTCCACTCCTGCTTGTGAAGAAAGTGAAGTAAATTCACCCATGATTCAATTTGTGGAAGAAGATGGTAAATCCTCCATAGAGAGTGGGCGTAGTGATCAAGATGCTCCTCGCCAAAAAGTTGAGGATATTAAAAATACCAACGACCATCTTGTGAAGCTCATAGAGAAATCTAACGACCCATTTGGATCCAAACCATGTTGCATGGCTGTCATGTCTCCTCCTCATGTAGAACGTACATCATATACAAGGAATGGGCATAGTGATCAAGATGCTCCTCAGCAAAAACCTGATGACATTAAAAGGACAAACAACCATCTTGTGAACCTCACGGAGAAATTTAAGGACTCGTTTGAATTTGAAGCATGTTGCATGGTTGTCATGTCTCCTTCGCAGGTAGAACGTAAATCATCTATAGGGAATGGACATAGTGATCAAGATGCTTCTCAGCGAAAAACCGAGGACATTAAAAGAACCAACAACCATCTTGTGAACCTTACAAACACATCTAACAACCCACTTGAATCTGAACCTTGTTCCACGGCTGTCATGTCTCCTCCTCGGGTAGAATGTAAATACTCTACAGGTAATGGACATGGTGATCAAGATGCTCCTCACCAAAAACGTGATGACATTAAAAGGACCAACAACCATCTTGTGAACCTCATAGAGAAAATTAATGACTCATTTGAATCTGAATCTTGTTGCATGGTTGTCATGTCTCCTTCTCAGGTAGAACGTAAATCATCTACATGGAACGGACATAGTGATCAAGATGGTTCTCAGCTAAAAACCAAGGACATTAAAAGAACCAACAGCCATCTTGTGAATCTCACATACAAATCTAATGACTCATTTGAATCTGAACCTTGTTCCATGACTGTCATGTCTCCTCATCATGTAGAATGTAAATACTTTACAGTTAATGGACATAGTGATCAAGATGCTCCTCAACAAAAAATCGAGGACATTAAAAGGACCAACAACCATCTTGTGAACCTCAGAGAGAAATATAATGGCTCATTTGAATCCAAAACATGTTGCATGGCTCCGATGTCTCCTCCTCAGGCAGATCGTAAATCATTTACAAGAAATGGACATAGTGATCAAAATTCTCCTCAACGAAAAAATGAGGACATTAAAAAGACCAAGGATCATCTTGTGAACCTCGCAGAGAAATCTAATGACTCATTTGAATCTGAACCATGTTGCATCGCTGCCTTGTCTACTCTTAAGGTTGAATGTAAATCAAATACAGGGAAACAACACAATGGTCAAGATGCTCTTCAACAAAACATTGAGAACATTAAAAGGACCAACAACCATCTTGTGAACCTCACTGAAAAATCTAATGACTCATTTGAATTTGAACCATGTTGCATGGATGCCATGTCTCCTCCCCAGGTAGATCATAAATATTCTACAGAGAATGGGCATAGTAATCAAGATGCTCCTCCACAAAAAATTGAAGACATTAAAAGGACACACGACCATCTTGTGAACCTAGAAGAGAAATCTAAAGACTCATTTGAAGCGGAACCCTGTTGCATGGCTTCCATGTGTCCTCCTCAAGTAGATGGTAAATCATTTGTAGGGAATGATCATAGTGATCAAGATGCTCCGCATCAAAAAAATGAGGATATTAAAAGAACTAACGACCAACTTGTGAACCTTTCAAAGAAATCTAATGACTCATTTGAATATGAATCTTCTTGCATGGCGGTTATGCCTCTTCTTCAGGTAGATGATAAATCATTTATAGGGAATGGGCATAGTGATCAAGATGTTCCTCAGCAAAAAGTTGAGGACATTAAAAGGACCAATGACCATCTTGTGAACCTCTCAGAGAAATCTAATGACTCATTTGAATCTGAACCGCGTTGCATGGCTGACATGTCTCCTCCTCAGGTAGATAAGGTGGATGAGGAAAATTCATTGCATCCTCAGCTCCTTCAGTTGGAGCAAAATGTGTCACCTCCTTTGTTTAATAAGCTAGACCAGGAACCCATATCACCTCATCAGTTTGATAAGGAAGACCTTAAAACTATGTCACTTCCTCAAGTTGATGATATGGAACAAGTATCATTCAATTCACCAGCTAGTGCTGAAAAGGAATACTCTACTAGCTTGATATGCTTTCCTGAGAAGCAACCTGAACCGAAATTACGTGCTAAAAGAAGAAAAACTTCCAAAAAGTCTTCTCTAATTCGCGAGATGAATGCTTCAATGGAAGATGTAGAATCTATTATGGATTCTGATACAGAGGAAACTTCCAGTGTCCTCAGTTTTGTTGTAAGAATGAATGAAAGTCTTAAACCAAAACCAGCGGTCAAAGACATTGATAATCGTCTGGTAAGCAACTAAGCACAAACACAAATTATGATGTTGTATGTCTTTCATGGGGTATAAATATTCATGATTATTTCATTTTAATTATTTGTTAGATGACTAGGTGAAAACTTGAATAAAAAGAGACTATTGGTGCAAAGACGAAACTTGGGAAATAATAATATAGTGCATGCATGAACCTTATCATTATGCTAATTCTTAAATATGATCTAAATAGTGTGTAAAATTATTGTATGAGATGCAATAATAAGCATATAAAATTTTCCATTTGGCTAGGAGTCGTTCATGTTGTTTAACAATAGTGTAAGCATCAAGTAGCAGGCTTGGTTATATCAAGTCCGAGTAATTACACATACAAGATCACCAAGTCAGAGTAGAAATTTTGTAGCATGAATTCAAAGATGACATTTGGTGTTCTTGTATATAACTTATATTTAAATAGAAAATAGGAAGTGTTGTCTAATAATCTCTCTCACCCTTGGATCTTTTGTGATTATAACTTAAACTAAATGTCACGAGATTAAAAGTTCTATGCTCTTGCCTAAGTTCCTGGGTTCCTTCATGAAGCCTTCACCAATATGTTTGTTTTAATGTATGATAGGTACCTGTAAGAACACCTCCAGTCAATAAAAATGTGAACAGAGTAAGAGGTCTCAGTTTCCCCGGAGTTTGGGGGACTTTAATACCCTCTAAATTTGAGATGCAACAGAGAGATATAGTCGAACTTTGGGATGCATGCAATGTGCCACTTGTACATAGGTCTTATTTTTTCCTTCTCATCAAAGGTGAACTTTCAGATTCTGTGTACTTGGATGTAGAGCTCAGACGTTTGTCCTTTTTAAAGGACACTTTTTCTAGCGAAAATCACATTACAGGAGTAGAAGGTCTTGATGTCACACCCAATTCAAGGTAAAATATTTTGCTGCTTCTTGAGTAGATTTTTAAATGCAATTCACATTTGCATTTGTAAACATGATCAACCATGTTTATTGATTTTCACTGGACAAGTTATAGTCCATTTAGTACGTGCCATATTTTTGTTATATATGATGCAAGATATAATGGCTGGTGTTTCAATTATGAATACTTTTACATGAAACGCTTGCATAAAGTCACAATTACGCTATTTTTATGTCATATATCAAGTTTTCACACTATTTTCATGCCACAATTACTGAACAGCCTGCTGTCTCTAACTCGTGAGAGGAAAATGCTCAGTAAGCAAGTGCATAAGAAGTTTTCGAGAAAGGGAAGAGAGGAACTATACCTGAAGTGGGGTATTGATTTGAAGACTAAACACAGAAGTATACAATTGGCATGGCTCATATGGACGGATACACGAGATTTGAACCACATAAGAGAAAGTGCTGCGCTTGTTGCGAAGTTGGTTGGTTTTATTAACACGGGGGAGACCTCAAAGAAAACCTTTGGATTTGGCTTCTTGACTCGAAGTAAGAGCAAGAATTCCCCTAGTTGGAAGGACACAATGTCTACCCTTAAATAGAGCTAACTTGAGGGAAGAAAAAAAAAAGGGACATTTCAGCAGTTTAAATTCAGGTCGGTTGAATTAGTGTTGCAGTTTGCTTCTGCTTTTAACTTCTAGGTTTTGTTATGGTGTACCTATATTCATCTTCATCATCTGTTCATTTCTTAAAAAAAAATCTTCATCATCTATTCATGAACAAGATGTCATGATTAGTTGATTATTTGTTCTAACGTACTTGGTTATATTTTTTTTAACAACTTGTTAATTTTTGGTGCAGGCTTATTTTTTCTGCTTGCTGTGTCATATGAGAATGGGAAAAACCATTTGTCGCACATCATGCTTGATACCCAACCCATCAACATTAGTAATAAAACATTGGGCAAAACAAACGAAGAAAGAAAAAAAATCCTATGCAAATAAATTTGTTATGGAGTTGTTAATATTGTGTATTAAATTGTGATTAGTTAAATTCTATATTTGGTCCCCTAAAGAATTTATGAATTTTGTTTTGGCCCCCCTAATGATTAAAAGTTTTAAGGCTTTATCCGTAGTTAATAAACCCAGGATGCATCGCTTGGGTACGAATTCATACCGCAATTTATCGCTTGTCCTACATGCTTCACACTGCACTATCAAAGTGTTTGCGGTGATATAGGTACATGCCTAAGTTTCTTTTTTTTTTTTTTTAGAAAAAGTACACTGCCTAAGTTTTGTTTACAGATCATAGATCCAATACTTTCTCTAAATTC
>Ga0228711_1008059_pt1 | contig 14953 bp, 5 predicted proteins | sample MedpolnodulmetaG_2_FD_177996 | JGI IMG/M metagenome (GOLD analysis project Ga0228711, IMG submission 177996) | Root nodule microbial communities from Medicago polymorpha collected in Santa Monica, California, United States - brown nodules | ecosystem: Host-associated > Plants > Roots > Nodule...
CATCTCAATGAATTTCACATTCACTCCACACGTTTCTGATCACATGTGAATATTAATATTTCTTTGAATTGCCTTCAAATGGTAATAACAAAACATTGAATACTTATTATTCCTTGTTTCCTTGTTAGTATATGTTATAATTGTAAATTTAATTGATTGTAATAATGAGTAGCTCCCACCCATTCCACGTTTTTTCAAACTTTCAACACCTTTATTTACTCCTATTTTAAATGTAAATTTAATTGATTGTAACAACGAGTAGCTCCATACTCACTCTTACAGGAGTTTACATGCTCTTTCTCCTATGTCCTTGCTTTCACAGATTTATCTTACACAAAACCAAAAACAAACCATAGCCACTCATTATATCCTACACCTTCACCATCACCATCATCTCTTGTCTGTCACAAATTAAACACGTAAAATAAGCGAAATTCAAAAAATTGATCCTGTAAAAATAAAAACACATTCTAACTTTGGAATTTGAAGTTTTCTTATTTTTTACTATGTAATATACGTGACGTCCCGATAAGTGACCTAGAGGTTGATTTTTTTATTAATTTTTTTGCACGCATGTTTAAGACGTTAAAATATGGCTTCCTGCACACACAAAAATTACGACAAGAGACAAATTAATTATAAATTTTTAAAGCGTCAAAATCTCAAAACAAAATAACAGAAATATTGACATTGAAATCGAATATTGAGCAGAGGAAGTTTCTTGCTTGTGTGCTTTAGGATTTTGTAATCCTTGAAAAAACAAAAATTAGTGAGGGAAATTTAGTGACGGAAAACATGAAATCTCTCTAATTCCATCACTAAATTTTGCGACCAAAAAATTTGTGAGGGATTTTATGTTTTCCGTCTCTAATTTCCCTCCCTAATTTTGCTTTTTCTAATTGTGAGATTATAAGGAAATCGTTTTTGGAAAAACCAACACAAATCAACCCCCTGTGTTTTTCTCACCTTCAGTACATGAAACCGTGAGATTCATAGAAGAAAATGTTTTTCTCCGATAATGATCAAGACGTTCTTCGTGGCAAAGCAGATTCTCGACTTCTTCTTCTTCAGTTGAGATGGATTGCAATTTTCCACTGATTATAGAGATTGTGGACTTAAGTCTTGAGGCAAGCCTTCGAGAATGACGTTCAGATGCTCACATGCAGATATTGGCTCACCAATGGGATTCGTGGAAGTGATTAGGGATTGAATTTTTAAGAGAAAATTGGAAACAGAGTTATTGCAATTGTCAAGTTGAATGTTGCGAAAATCGAATTGAAGCTGACACAACTTTGCATGCGTATGTTGCTGAAAATATGAGTGAATCTTGTCACAAAGGATTCACAAGTTCTTGCAGCCAATAACACACGTGAACATATCTCATGACCTTGTGGATTGAAGCCACGCCTAAAGAATTTGATGTTGTTGTTCCCAAGCATCAAATTCAGGCGTGGTGCGATTCACTTTTGCATCCTCAATAGAATTAATCTTTTAAGAATCGAAGAATTAATGAGGAAGTGATGCAGCTTGGGCGCTTTGATGACAGGTTCGACCTGTTGACACCAAAGGAGGTACGTAATTCACTGAATCAGGCTTTTCGGATACGGTAGAGAGAGTTTTTGTTCATCAAAGACGACAATACAAGGCTGAGCAACGGTGGTGGAGCCGTTGGAGGAATCACCAATGCTTGCGATGACCGTGAATGCTCCAAGTAGGTTACAAGATCAACTCAAACTTCTAATACCATATTAGATTTATTGAATTCCCTCTTTGTAATATTTCGTTGAGAGAATCTAAGAGAGAATGTTATGTTATGAACTTCTAATACATAACAGATTTTATTGAATTGAATCGTTCAAGTGAGTTTACAATGGAAGACAATATATTTATAGATTGCTCTCTTAATAGCCTATAGCAGGTATAGGATAGGTGAACGACTGGCAGGCAGATAACAGTCAGTTAGCTATAGAAGCAACTGATTCAGTTACATCAGTTGCAGGGGTGGCTATATGCTACACTATGGGCTAGGAGAGCTTCTCAGGAGCTTGAGGCAGAGTATCCTTCAATAGGGTTGCTATGCATCGAAGGAGAAAAATTGTAGGAAACAACCACGAATTTGCAACTCATTTGCGGAGTTAGGTAAAGGCAATAGAAGTCCATACACAACTAAAGAAAATCATCTCAAGCTTTGCTTGTGTTGTTCAGAAAAATAATTCACTAGCTTGTCATGATTTATTGCGAGGCACACCATTTTGTATTCTTTGAAAGATAACCATTTAATATATCTATTTATCTTGTGGCGTATGCGGAAGAGATTGTTAATTGTTATAAGTGATGATTATGAAAAGATTAAGAAATCGATGCAGGACCGATTTACTCATTTTCAAATGAAGAATCTTATTCAGTTGCTATACTTTCTTGAGATTGAAGTATATAGATGAAACAAAGACATTTACGGTTATTTGTCAAAGGAGATGTACCTTGATTGATAAATTTTTTATACTCTTGTTAACCCAAATATAGAAATATAGATATTACTTGGGAAGATAAAATGATCTCAGTATCTCCTCAAAACAGGTCCAGAAAATACCTTTTCGAACTCAGCAAGTGAGTCATTAGAATCAAGCTGTTCGGATCCTATACACTTCAAGCTACTATGCACTGTTGAAATATGTCTTAATTAAATTAGTGTTGGGAAAAAGTACCACATCCGAGAATAGGAAGAAATATGTAATGACTTGGCCATGTAAATAAAGGCCTTGTGTGTTAGTATTTTTTGCACCAATAGTTAGTGGGTTTTGCTCTAGCTGGTATTATTTCTACTATTTAGTATCTATAAGTATCTTTTCAGTGGCTTTGTCGTTGATTAATCATCACATTGCTAAATATCACGTTAAATCTTATGTCCTTTTCATTCTATCTTTTATTATTATTGTCATTATTTTTGCATCCCGTTAGTGTATGTAAATTTCGTCTCTGTGCTCTCTGGTTGGTGGCACTGGGTTGTCATTGTGGTTTGGGTTTCTCCGGCGAAGTTCTGTTTGTGGTGTTGTTGGTGGTGTTCTCTGCTTTTCCGGCGAAGCTCTGTTGGTTGTGTTCTTTGATTTTTTGGCGAAGCTCTGTTGGATTTGTTCTTTGTTCTGTATCTGTAATCTTTGTGTGGTTGTTTGAAGGTGTTCTCAGCTTACGTTCGTTGTGGTGCTATTCTTCTGGTTCTGTTTTGTGTTCAGGTGCTCTGGTTGTGAATCATGGTCTATCCATGGCCATTCATGGCTTCTCTGGACTCAGAGGTGGTCAAAGCGGCGAAGCCATCGGAAAATGGAAAATCGTTTGCCCAGACGTTATCAGGTTCCAAAGATTTTCAACTTACTCAGCTACCTCCAAAGATTGTGATGGGGAAATCTGTCCGCGTGAAAATCACACAAACTGAGTATGAAGCAGGGCTTACAGACTGTGGTAGCAATCTCCATGGCCGTTTAATTTTATACAAGGGTGACTCACCCTTGATAACTTTGGCACTGAAGATGAAGCTAAACAATTTGTGGCTAAACATTCATAACTGGGACATAACTCCTCTGGGGAAGGGGTTTTTCGAGTTTCATTTCAGCTCTATTAAGGATATGTGTAGGGTATGGGCTATGGGGGTTGTGAATTTGAAACCAGGTTTGATGCGGTTCTATTGCTGGACACGTGAATTTACCCCTCAGGCACTGACTCAAACACATGCACAGATTTGGGTGAGGCTTATGCACCTGCCTCAGGAGTATTGGCGCAAGCAAACTCTCTTTGAAATTGCATCCGGACTAGGCACACCATTGACAATTGATGATGCAACCTTGAACAGGCGCTTTGGACTCTATGCACGTGCTTTGGTTGATGTTGACTTATCAGAACCATTTTTTGAAGTTGTCATTGTGGAAAGAGAGGGACATGCTCTGTCTATTACAGTACAATATGAAAAACAGCCATCGTTCTGCACTCATTGCAAAATGATGGGACATGATATTCACAGCTGTCAAAAACTGAGTTCTCTAAATAAGAATGAAGGCGCACCAATGATCCCTAAGAAGGCGCACTCTGCCCCTTACCAAAGCACGTCTCAGCACAAGGATAACTAGAATGGTAAACAACCTATTAATATTAATATCCATATTAGACTTGGATTTCTTTTAATTAAAATCAAACAACTTCATTTCTTTCATTATTCTATGCCTTTGAGACCTCTTTTCCCTTCTTAAAACCATTTTCAAAAACTCTAAAAATAACCCAACCCACCAAATAATTTTTAAGAGTGAACTACATTGGTTTTGATCCCTTTCTAGGGTATGTAGGCAAAGAAGTTAATCCTTCCAAATCAAATAAAAATAACCAAAAACATACTTCTTCTCCCTCCACTCTTTCACTTAGACATTTAGGCAAGTATTTTCAAAAATAAGTAAATAAATTAGCACGAGATAAATTAGGCAAAAGGTTCCTACGAAGTACCGTAGTCGTGTAGGGTGCTTAACACCTTCCCTATTCGAAACCAACCCCCGGATGCAAAGCCTCATAAAGGTTTTTACTCACTTTTTCCCTTCCCACGAATAAAAGTTGAGAGTTCAAAGATTGAAGGTTCAAAACCAATTAATGGATTGATACCCGAAAATCGAGGAGCACAGATACATTGACTTTTCTTTGAGAAAATACATACATAATTATTTGAAAAATGTTATTAATATTTTTTAAATATTATTACATAATGGAGTGGAATACACATGAGGTTGGCAGATAGATCCTAGCAAGGGGTACAGAGTTTGTGGAATAGTGGAGTGGAATACACATGAATTTCATATTGGAGATTTCGTCACACTTCATCTTCATTCTTGTTTTTTTACTACCTCGAATCCAATATATGCCAGGATAAACTTGTTTGTACCCTATGAATATACAAAAATAACACCGAGTAAAAACTAACGTTCACTTAAGATTACCCACGGGTGAGTAATTGATTAGACACAGTTGTGCTCAGTATAATCTAGTTATATTAAAGTATATTGACTAAGGCAAGTAATGCTAACATACATTGTGTATTGTTAACCGAAATGGTAGATTAAACTATTATTAGTAAAGTAAAACAATTTGTTCTTGTTATCATAATCTTTTATAGTTGAATAACATTTTTATTCTTATGTGGCATGTTATGTTTTATCCCAATTCGGAAACTCATTGAGACTAGACTGTAGTGTCTCATCCCACTATGTTGTTTCTTTTTCGGGTATAAGTTATTTGAAGTCAATCGGATACCGTATCACAAGTGTCTAGAATTCTCAATTGTAGTTTAAACTTCTATCTTTTGTAAAATGTGGCTAATTGTATTTACCATTCTATTTCAATTCTCAAACTCTATATTTCAATTTATATCGGTTGTGTCAGATTTTTAATGACTATACTTTCAGTTTTAAAATCTCAGTCTTTATATTATTAGTCACCGTAAATATATCAAATTTCATTTTTGTCTCTTTAAAAAAAAATCAAATAATGTTCCTTTATATATTTTCACTACTAAAAAAACAAAAATTAGTGAGGAAAAACGTGAAATCTCTCTCTAATTCCGTCACTAAATTTTGCGACCAAGAAATTTGTGAGGAATTTCATTTTTTCCGTCACTAATTTCCCGTGCTAATTTTGCTTTTTCTAGTAGTGTTTTTATCAGTATTTTTTGTCCCTGTTTAAGTCAATCAATATGTACCGTTCATAATTTTGAATTAGTTTTTGCAAACATGTTTAAAATATTATAAGCTTCTCTCGTACAAAAATTTAGAATATTTTTTTTTTAAAAAAAGAATTATATTTAGAAACATATTTTTTTTCCCTCAAAATGTGCTTGTAAAAAAAAAGGATCGATAGAGTATTATTTATTTGCCAATAAAAAAAATTATATCTTTAGGATGTGTTTTTGTAAAAAAATAAAAAAATAATCTTCTTTAGGACGTGTGAATAATGAAATTCAATACCAAATTTGTCAAACTTTATTCATTTATTTATTTATTTGACTTACCGTTGAAACTTTACCGGAAAACATACCCGAATTGCTTAGGTATTACTCTTAGTATAGTCCTATACTTGTTTTTATTTTATGGAAGTCCTGTACTTTGTTTTATTTTACAAATTCACACAAAATTTTTTTTTTTATAGGAAAAAACATAAAATGCTCTTATATTGAGAGTTGAATTCAAAACCTCCCCTTTATTAAACAAGTGCTCTAACGAACTGAACTACCAGAGCCAGGTTTTTCACACAAATCTTAAATTACATCGAATGTTGTAAACAATCAAAAGACAACTAGCATTTATTAAACCCTAGAGTTTATTAAAAGACAACAATAAAAAAAAAGGCAAAATTAAACAATTAACCCTTTAACTTAATTTTAGGTAATATTTTCGTCCTTTATCTTTTTTTTGTCATGATTTAGTCCTTTATGTTATAAAATAACAACATAGTTATCCTTTTTTATGAAAAAATAATTAAAAACTCCAAAAAAAGATAAGCGCAAATCTTCATCATACAAGTCTATAAAATCAAATTTCTTTGAAAAAAATCTCATTAAAAATGATAAGATATTGTCATTTTATAACATAAAGGACTAAATCGTAACAAAAAAAGATAAAGGACGAAAGTGTTACCTAAAATAAAATTAAGGGACTAATTGTGTAATTTTGCCAAAAAAAAAACTAGAGTCTACTAATTAAACACCACAATAGAAATATACTCCAAAGTACAAAGCGAGTCCATTAGAGTCGCAAAGAACACAAGTCCATACCATGATGTTTATCTGCGTAATAAATCAATAAAGATATCTCATATGAGTTACATAGTTATATTCAATAAATAATATCGATTCAGAATATGTTTTAAATTTGAATTATACTTTACACCAATTAATATTTTTATGAGGAAAATAAAATTTAGTAGAAAATGTTAAAAAGTACTGGTGGTTGCTCATAAGAACTCGAGAAATTATTATATAAAAAGTCATAATCACCAAAAAATTTACTTAATTATCATCGTGTGTTGGGAGAAAAAGAAATGGGGAGAAAAAAATACGATATGAAAGTTGCAATAATTTTTCCTTTTACAACAACTTAAATATGTATAAATGCTTTTAAGGTAAAGTATCTCCCATCCTTAAAAAAAAAAAAAGGTAAAGTAGCTCCCAAAATAGTTTTCTAAAAATTTAATCGTTTTTATTGTGTATTTCAAGGGGGAAAACATGTGATGTTGATAAATAAACTAATACATCAACATTAATAAACTGGATTTGCTTACCATATTGAAAAGTTTCAAGTGAAACAATGCACTTCATGTCCATCTTGATATAAACCAGTGTTTCATATCATTAAGAAAATTGAAGTAAGCATGCCTCCATCTCCTCTTGAATAAAAGAGAGCCAAAAACTATCCAGAAGCCTGTTGCAAATCCAACTCCCATGCCCATATTGAAACATTCCATTAACTCGGATCCTTCCTCGTCATTTGTGTCCTCACCAGGGGCATCATTGTGTTTGCATTTCTCAATGAGTGGAGTTCCACAAAGTTCAGGATTCCCCATATAACTAAGTGGTGTAAAGCTTTGGAGTTGGGTTCCTAATGGGATTTGACCCTTCAAATTGTTGAACGAGAGATTCAATACCTCAAGAAAAGACAGAGCAGACATGGTTTGAGGAATTTCTCCTGAAAGTGTGTTGTTTGAGAAATCAAGGGACTCTAACTGTTTCATGTTGCCAATTTCTTTTGGTATGGTTCCCATTAATTGATTTTGTGACAAGTTTAAGGATTGTAATGCAGTGAGCCTGAATAGTTCTAAAGGTATTCTACCCAACAGATGGTTGTTCGAAAGGTCAATAACACGCATATACTCAAGATAGTCCAAGTCATTGCCTTTGCAAGTAGTGGGACACTGATTGAAAATGTCGTAACGAAATTAATAGCAAATTTATCATGTGCCAAAGCATTATTGGAAATCATGGTGGTCATATTACGTAGGCAGTTAGGTATTGTTCCTGTTAACCTATTATTAGCAAGATCTAAAACCAATAAAGAAGATAGTTGGCATATTTCCAGAGGAATATGACCGCTAAATTCATTCGATCTCAGTTGAAGACCTTTCATATCTTGTCCAATCCAATTTGGTATATTTCCAGAAAATTTATTGTTCCTAAAATTAACAATCATGAGTTTTTGACAACTTTTCAACGAAACTGGAATCTCCCCATGCAACTTAGTATTAAAAATATGCAACGACATAAGGTTGGATAAGGAACCCATTGAGTGTGGAATCCTGCCCATTAGATTATTACTCCCTAGATCAACATGAATAACAGATTTCCAGTTTACCCAACATTCAGTGAGCCCTCCAGATAATAGGTTATTTCGGACACCCAAGTACTTCAAATTTATTTTTCCTCTCATTTTATGGCATAAGAGAGGAGAAAGAGATCCCGACAAATTGTTTCTACCTATCTCAAAAACACTCACATTGGAAGTTAATCGAGGAAGGCCACCACTCAAACCGTTTCCAACCAACCATACAACATCAGAGTTCAACAACACATTTGACATGTCCCAAGGCATGGAGTTGTTGTATAAAGAGAGAAATTTAAAATGAAATACAAAACTCCAAAACATTTCTGGAGATGTATTATTAAACGAGGAGTAGGCAATAGTTAGAGAGGTGAGAGTTGTTTGTGTATACAACCATGGAACAAGTTTAAGATTTGCATACTCCAACTGAAGATGTTGAAGTTTAAATGGAGGAATCCAATGGGGATTAAAATCAAAGATAAAGGATAGTGAACCGAACCACAACCATTGTAAATTTGGGAGTTTGGCAAAATTTCTTTGAGACAGAACTCCAGATAGAGGATTTTCATCAAGAAGCAACATCTCCAAATTTGATAGTTGCCCTAAACATTCAGGAAGGCTTCCATTCAAGTGATTTGAGGAAACAATAAGGTATATTAAGGATGACAGATTCCCCAAAGTAGTGGGAGTAGAACTAGTAAATGAATTATAAGCGAGATCAAGATCTTCTAGACCTCCAAGTTGGCCAAACCAATCAGGAATTGCTCCACTCAGCTTGTTGTCTCCCAATTCCAACCGAACCAAATTTCTAAGATTCATTAAACTTTCTGGTATTTGGCCATGCAAACGATTTTCCCCAAGAAATAAATAAGAAAGACCACTTAGATTGAATAACCATGTAGGCAATTCAGAAAAGAAATCATTTCCATAAAGATCAAGAGATTCAAGTGAAGTGAAATTGACATATGAAAGAGACGGGTGCAAACTTTCAAGTGAGCAACTACTCAAATATAACTCAGAAAGTGAAGGAAGCATATTCAATATCCGAAGCCAATGCGTTTCCTTGTGGAGATTAACGGAACCCAGGTTGAGAAATTGTAAGGATGATGAGTGACGAAGAAGCCATCTCAAATCATCAATCACAAGATTCTCATTTTGAGAGAAGTCAAGATAAACAACATTTGAAAAGTTTCCACTACCATGATAAGTGTTAACTAATGACAAGTTTTGACAATCCAACGGCAACTGTATGGATTTGAAATCGTTGTTGCTCAAATTCAAGTAGTTCAAAAATTCAAGCTCAAATAAAGAAAGATGAAATTTACCTTCCAGACAATGTGTTTTGTTCTTTTTGTTCTCGATAATGAAGTCATCATCAGTGAAACAAGGGAGGTTGATAATTGTGACTCTGCCATTGATGTCACATTGAACTCCTCTCCATTCACAACAATCTTCTTTGTTTGACCATATTGGCAACATGCCTAATGGATCGGTGAGTCCATGTTTAAAACAAAGGAGTATTTCTGTCTTTTTGGTTGCAAGAAGCATTTGTCTCACATATGACTATATTTAATATGATTACAAATGAAAATAATAGAGAGAGCAGTGCATTTTGGGAGGAGATAAATCTCACCATATTATCACTAGATATGAAGGTTTAAGATATTGTAATTGGTTTACCTTGGATGCATTATATATAGGTGGCACATATGGAGTGTCAGTTGGGTTAACGACCTTGGCTTCTTTTTTAGGGAGACCCTTATATTATTATTATTATTTGAAAATTGTTGATAATATATTTTCATCATTTTTTATAAAAAAAAAAGGTAAAATATATTGCTGATAATATTTTTTCTGTTTTTTTAAACTTATTATTGATGAATTATATTATCATTGTGTAATCATTATTTGTTAATAATTCTTTTGTAATTTATTTTATGAGCAAAATATTATCTAATAAAAAGAGCAGGTCATTTTGGGTGGTTCACAAATTTAACTTGGATGCATTGTTTATAGGCCGCACATCCCTGTGGAGTATCAATTGGTTTTTTTTTTGTTGTAAACACGTTATTTATAGTTTATAATGAAATTAATTCAATATTTTAAAGTTATATAATTATGAATAAAATAGATAAATTATGGTTAAAATTTAATGATATATAGTTATTACTGGGACCCACTTATTACCGATGAATCGGGTGTTGGGTTGAGAGATTAGGTGTTTGTTATATATTAATTATAAAATGAGTGACGTGTACAGTCGGGATCCGTTTAAGCACCCTAACGAGGTGTTGCATTGTGCATGGTCTAATTATAAGACCCTTTTGTGTTTTTTCTTTGTCTCTTTTTATAAAGGAAAAAACTTAGGTACAATTCCTTAGGGTCTGTTTGGTTCGAGAGTTTTGGAGGGGAGATTTTTAATTTGAAGTGTTTGGTTCAAATTTTAGAAGGGGAGGGGAGGGGAGCAAATCTCTTTTAAATTTTATTGCATTGCCATAATTATCCTTAAATTAATTTCAAATCTTAATATTAACCTTGTAATGTGATATAATGACTTGGTGTTGACAAGCCGGTCAATGGGGGGCTAACCAAAGTCTTTCGAGCGTTGGAGGCCACATAAATAAGTGACATTTTTTGATGGAGATGATAACAAGTTGGTGAGAACATATGAAATTGGGATAATACACAATACTATGTTTTGTCTTAACTTGAAAGGAACCACATAGTGCGTGTATTATATGGAAGGAAATAAATTCTCTTATTTTTTAGCATAATCAGGTTTCGATTCATCAAGTTAAAAGTGAAAACCAATGTTTTGTCTTTTGATTTTTAGCTCTGTAGTGACATATCCTGGTTGCTTGTTTGGGCTTATTGTTTTTTGTTTGTTTTCCAATTTTGGTCTATTTTCTTTTTGTACTGATTAGGAGATTTTGACCGTTTTAATATATTTAATTTTGATTTCTTAAAAAATAATATAGAAAACTAGTGATGTTTGGGAATTCTCTATGTTTGGGTTTTCTCGTCGGAAAATATTACATAGAAACCATTTATTCTCATACACCCTTGTACACCTCATGTATTGGGAAGAGACAAGATGAGATGAAAGAGAAAGTGTGCTTGTGTGGGGTCTATATGGCCACGTGTCCGATTTTTGTGTGGGTGTCCAAGAGTGTATTGCCACTTAAAGATGTCTATGTATCATTACTCTTCTCGTCACATGTTGAAACTTTATTTATTCTTTTATTTATTTGACTTACTGTTGAACCATTATCGAAAAACATGCAAGAAATTATTTAGGTAGTACTATTACAACAGTACTTATGTTATTTTACAAATTCACACTAATATTAAATTACATGGAGATTTGTAAACAATCTAAAGACAACTAGAGTTTATTAAACACCACAACTGACATCGGTCCATGACTTGTTGTTTACCTGCAAAATAAATCAATATTAATATCAAATGAGTTACAAAATTACATTCACTAAAATTTGTAATTTAATACATACCGATTTAGATTATATATAATATTGTATAGTTTTTTTTGGTGTCCGAGATTCGAATCTCGTATCTTGCATTAATTATGTATTGCCCTTATAAATTGAGTTAAACTCACAAGGACATATTATATATAGTTTGTAATGCATATGTAGGCCTTGTAGTGAATATTTACAATTTTTATTAAAAATATTTTTTTTATTTAGATTAAAAATAAATTTTATAATAAAAAATAGTGAAAATTGATTTATTTTTTTATTAAAACGTATCGGAAATATAAGGGTCTACAGTTAGATCAGGTTCATACTAGATAACTCCAAAAATCTAATAGAAAGTATAGTATTAGTAGTCAGTTAAAATAACTTGAGATAGTATTATGTAAAAAATCATCTTCATCACCAAAATTTGTAGCTTCTTTTTCCAAAGACGAAAATGTGTACTTATATCATCATGTGTTGGGAGAAAAAGAAATGGTAAGAAAAAATATACTTTGAAAGTTGCGATAATATTTTTTTTTTACGACTTAAAGATGTATAATTGTTTTTAAGCTAAAGTTGTAATTAATCTATAAAATTAGTTTCTGTCTTTGTAAACCACTCTAAAATTATTTCATTAGTCCATGACTTTGTTAATATTTTAAATTAATCCATGTTTTTGTTTAAAGTTTCTCAAGGTCTCTCTTCATGTGACAAACATAAAGAATGAAATATAATTGAGAAACTTTTGATAAAGAGAATACCTATAGTTTAAAATATTAACAGAGTCGGAAAATAATTTGAGAGTGACTTACAAAGATAGACAACAAGATGATGATTTACTCGAAAAGTTGTTCTCAAACAGTTTTCTAAAATATGATTGTCTATTTATACTAATTTTAAATTTGCATTCCAAAGGGGTAAAAAATCGTATTGAAAAGTCGATAAGTGAACTTTAACACAAAAATTAATAATTTGGCTTTGCTTACCGTATTTAAAAGTTTCAAGTGAAATAGTGCACTTAGTTCCTTCTTGACATAAACCAGTCTTTGACATCATAAAGAAAATTGAAGTAAGCATGCCTCCATGTCCTCTTGAATAGAAGAGAGCCAAAAACAATCCAAAAGCCAATTGCAAATCCAACTCCCATTCCCATATAGAAACATTCCATTAGCTCAGATCCTTCCTCTACTTTTGCCATAACTTTTGTGTCAACATCAGGGGCTTTATCATGGTTGCATTTTTCAATGAGTGGAGTTCCACAAAGTTGAGGATTCCCCATATAACTAAGTGGTGTGAAGCTTTGGAGTTGGGTTCCTAATGGGATTTGACCTTTAAAATTGTTGAACGAGAGATTCAATACCTCAAGAAAAGACAACGCAGACATGGTTTGAGGTATTTCTCCTGAGAGTGTGTTGTTTGAGAAATCAAGGGATTCTAACTGTTTCATGTTTCCAATTTCTTTTGGTATGGTTCCCATTAATTGATTTTGTGACAAGTTTAAGGATTGTAATGCAGTGAGTCTAAATACTTCTAAAGGTATTCTACCTGACAATTGATTGTTAGAAAGGTCAACAACATGCATATACTTGCTATAGGATAAGTCGTTGCCCTTTGTCAGCAATGGAACATATATTTGAAAAAAGACACCGAAAACATTGCATGAAATATCAAATTGATCTAGTGTAACATTATTGAAAGTCATGGAGGTGATATTTGGTAGGCACTGAGGTATTGCTCCAGTTAATCTGTTATTTGAGAGATCCAAAACAAAGAGAGAGGATAGTTGGCATATTTGTAAAGGAATGTCACCACTAAATTCATTTGATCTCAATTGAAGAACTTTCATATCATTTCCAATCCAATTTGGTATGTTTCCAGAAAGTTTGTTTTTAATAAGATTAACAATCACAAGTTTTTGGCAATTTTTCAATGACATGGGTATCTCCCCGTGCAACTTATTATTAAAAATATGCAACGACATAAGGTTGGATAAAGAACCCATTGACCGTGGAATCATGCCTGTTAGATTATTTCTCCCTAAATCAACATGAATAAGAGATTTCCAATGTAGCCAACATTCAGTGAGTCCTCCAGATAAAAGGTTATTACGGACGTTGAAGTACTTCAAATTGCTTTTTCTAGTCATATTATGGCATAAGAGAGGAGAAAGAGATCCAGACAATTTGTTATGACTTATCGAAAGAACACTCACATTTGAAGTTAATCGAGGTAGGTCACCAACCAAACCATTACCATGCAGCCATATAACTTCAGAGTTCAACAACACATTTGACATGACCCAAGGCATGTCATTGGCCGTTAAAGATAAAAATGCACAATGAGATGCAAAACTCCAAAACTTGTCTGGAGATACATTTTTAAACGTGGAGCTTTCAATTTGTAGATAAGTGAGAGATGTTTGTGTGTACAACCATGGGAAAAGTTTAACATCTACATACCTCAACAGGAGGTCTTCAAGTTCAAAAGGAGGAATCCAGTGAGGATCAAAATTGAAGATGGATATGGATGAACCAAACCACAACCATTTCAAATTGAGGAGTTTGGCAAAATTTTGATAGGTCACAACTCCTGAAAGATTATTCTCTACGACAAGCAACTGCTCTAAATTTGAGAGTTTTCCCAAACTTTCTGGAAGACTACCGGTCAAGTCATTGTAGGCAACATTAAATTCAATTAATGACGACAAATTCCCCAAAGTTGTTGGAATAGATCCAATTAATGAATTCCCAAGGAGATTTAGATGTTTTAGGTTTGTAAATTGGCCTATCCAATTGGGAATTGTTCCATTCATCTCGTTGTCTCTCAAGTTCAATGAATTTAAGTTGCGAAGATTAAATAATTTGTTGGGTATTTTTCCATGAAATTGATTTCCTTCAAGATTTAAATAAGAAAGACCACTTAGATTGAACAACCAAATAGGCAGTTCAGAGAAAAACTTATTGTCAGAAAGATCCAGATATTGAAGTGAAGTGAAGTTGGCATATAGAAGAGATGGACTAGCACTTTCAAGTAGGCAACTACTCAAATGCAACTCAGAAAGCAAGGGAAACATATTCAATATCTGAAGCCAATCGGTTTGCTTGTGGAGATCAATAAAATTGAGATTGAGAAATT
>Ga0228711_1008067_pt1 | contig 14944 bp, 9 predicted proteins | sample MedpolnodulmetaG_2_FD_177996 | JGI IMG/M metagenome (GOLD analysis project Ga0228711, IMG submission 177996) | Root nodule microbial communities from Medicago polymorpha collected in Santa Monica, California, United States - brown nodules | ecosystem: Host-associated > Plants > Roots > Nodule...
CATTTTATTTAACATACTAGCTTAAGGGTGACTAAATTCAACTTTCTTCTTTTTATTCTTTTTTTTTTTTTATGGAAAAAAAGTTATACATTTTATTTATCGGCTAAATGATATTAATGACAGCGAAAACCGAGTACAAGCTATACAATAACCCATCCTGTTCGCAAATAAATACACTTTTTTTTTTCTTTTATATTTCCAGACATGTTTTCATATTTTTTCTATATTCGTTCCTTTTTCTTTTTAAAAGAAATATAAGAAACTCCATATATTTAATATAAAGGAAAGTAACCAAAAAAATATATTTAATAAAAGAAAATATAAGCAACTCCATATATTTAATGTAGTATATAAGAATTTATGAGGATTACTTAAAAAAATATATATGAGGAATTGCATGAGTAATATCTGTATAGATTTGCATCACATCATCACAACCATCAAATATATTTCTATTGATTATAAATATAAAGTAATATAGTATCTTTTAAAAAAAGGTAATATAGTAAATTTTTGAATAAATTTCTTAACATATATATACTTTCTTTTATATAAGTCAAAAAAAAAATTCTATTATACATTCTTATCTTAAAATATATAATTAACAATAGCAAAATATTATTCTTTTTTAAGCAAAGAACACCAATTTTGTTTACGGCATTCAGAGGTGGTTGTAATTATTTGGTTGACAACTTGTAATATTTAGTGGTCTCTGTGGTACGCCTTGTGCCAAGGAGATTTCTCTGTCAAAGTTAATATAATTCATTTTTGCCCGTAAAAAAAAAAGCAAAAATAATACACTCAATCGATGAGAATGAACCGATTAATTACATTTAACGATGACAAAATAATTTATTTCAAAATACATTTAACGAAATAATATATATATATATATATAGATAGAGAGAGAGAGTAATCAAGAAGGAGAGAGCTTAAAGATGGAGACTATTGATGCAACATTTTTAATGTTGATTCTCTTCTCTTCTTCATATGTTTCCATTTCTGTAGTTTATACGTTTCTAATTTGAAATCCAAAATTGATCTTTTGATCTAGAGAGTGCTATACATATACATGGGTAAATTCATCTGTATATGTTAGTTGTGAGACATCAATTTAGGTTTACAATCACACACACTATAAGAACCTTAAGCTATTATATCAGCTAATTAGGCGAGACATTGGAAGTTAGAGAATATAATAGACATTCCGTTATATGCGAGACATTGAGATGGATGGTGGGAGACAGGGGAATGTATAATTAAAATAAGAGGAGTATATAAGAATAGTTGAAAACCATCGTACCGAGTCCATGTAGAGTTTTTTCATCTATAAAAAATACATTTCTTATCATTTTTGAAATTATAAACTTACAATGTCAACGAAATGAAATAAAAAAGGCAAAGGTTGAAGGACAAAAAGAAAATAAGGGTCTTACTTACGAGTGTCTTAATATTGTCTAAGGATTTCTAAATAAAAAATTCTTTATGGAAAAAGTTAAGTATTTCAATTTCTAAAACTTTAAATATATAATTTTTCCAAAAACTAGATATTTTATATTATTAATTAAAGGTTAAATTAGTTTTCAATACTTATAAAATTACCATTTTTTGTCCTCGTAAAAAAATGTGGCATGTTTACGTCTATAAAATTTTCCAACAAGCAATTTTAGTGTTGAATTCAAATTTGTTTAATTATCCTGAAAATTTTGAAATTTTTGAATGATTTTTTGCAAGCATTCTTTTATAAAAAATTATAATTTTTTAACAATGGATGAATTAAATATGAACTTTCAAATGCGATAAAAGTTCAAGAAAAAATTAATAAAAATATGGACCTAAATATAAAGTTTTGAGTTTTTCTTTTGGAGGAACATTTTATAATGTTCTAAACATGTTTGAAAAAAATTCATTCAAATATTCAAAAGGTTAAGGATCGATAATCAAATATAAATTTAGTAGGGACAAAACCGAATGTAGAAAGTTTATAGGGATGTAGCAGAGACGGAATTCTTCCTTAATTAAACAATGCCCTTAGAGTATCTCCATTGAGAGTATATAAATATGTTTCTATAAAAGGATGAACTTGTTCCTTACTTTTTTCCTCTTCATAGGAAAAATTTGACGTGGCAAATTTGGTAGCATAAAAATTGTAAGTGGATAAAATATGGTACGGTAGTTTCATTAATGTTTGGTTGCATAATTGCTAAGGGTGGAATTACAGTTTTTGTATAGCACTTATGGACTTGTTTTACAAACAATCTAATATGAAATCTCCAATTATATGTAAATATAGTTCATATCACAAATTATACGAGGAAACTATTACGTTCTATTTCCGACACCTTTTTGTTGATTTTGGACATGATTATACTAGAATGAAGCAATGCGATGCAAGTACACTAACTGAAAGCCAAGTTAGAGCATTTCAAAGGCTCACATTGCACATAAGTCCACAAGTTATATTTGAGGTGAGTCAAATATACTTCACATTTCATGTCTCTATTTCTCTCATTATTTAACATAGTAGTCATTGATCTATAGTTATATGGTTTGATTTTTAACACTTTTGAATGTTTGCTCGTATATATTACAGGACTATACACTTCCATATCATGTTGACCTTAAGAAATTTTGGCAAACTCGTCGAGTGTTTCCTCAATGCTTGCAAAATACTTTGAAGGTGGTAGAAGTAATTGGATTGAGAGCCACAGACGAATAACTTATGACTTGTTGCTTTCTTATGCAAGGAATTTTTTTGGAACATATTACTAATTATATTAAGTTGTGGAATGAAGGAGGGCCGGTCCAATATATCAAGAGGTCTAAAGCAAAATTGTTAATGAGGTCTTTTAAAATAAATTTTACTTATAAAATATTTATAAAAAAAATTAAATTTATGTTGTCCAAGATTTTGACTCATGACCAAGAGTATTTGATGCATTTTCAATAACCAATTATGCTATGAAAATGTCTACAATTTATTTACCAGTCTATATATTTATAACCAAATTAAATTTTCTTAGGCTTTTTTTTGGCTCAAAATTTTAAAGCCTAAAAACTTTTTGCTTGGATTTCTTGGCCCTTGTACCGGCCCTAGAATGAAGATGGTAATGTGGAATATCGCCATGGTCCCGTGGATGTGCACAACTTTTAGTCAAAGCTCCAAAGCTTTCAAGAATTTGCGAATATCAATTTGACACTGTGAAATACTCCATCCGTCCCTATATGTAACCACCTATTTGACTTTATTTTTGTCCCTAAATGTAAACTCTTTTTCAAATTACTAGATGCATTTATTATTTTTTTCCTAAACATACCCCTAATTAATACTACTAACTTGTCTTGAAATATGAAAAGTCAAATTTAATACACATACAAACATAGGATAATTTGGTAATATTAACACACAAAATAGACACATTAATTACACTAACAACTTTTCTTAAGAAATTTGAAAAAGACAAAGGGAGCTTACATAAAGGGATGGAGGGAGTAATTGTTTTTCATTTGTTATACACTTTTTAAATCGAGTAAGGATCCTCTACATGTATGAAATAAAATGACAATCTCCATTACTATAATTTTCAAATAAATAAATGATATAAATGCACACATTTCTAAAATTTGATACATTTTTTTTTGTTAAGAAATTTGATACATTAATTAAATATTTATACACCAAAACTTTGGTAATGGAACAAATAGAGAGAATAATAAATTGAGAGGATCTTAACTCGTAAGCAAGTTCAATTATTTTTTTACTTTTTTTAAAATTTTGTGTGTCTTTATCTCTCCAAATAGAAAAAATGGAGAAAGTCGTAAATGGAGAGACTCATAACTCATTGTGAAAACGCTTCTTTGACCAAAGGTTGGATCTTATTACAACATAATTAAGCTTCTATATGACTTCAATTTATTGCTCCAAAAGTGTATACTCCCTATGTCCTATTATAATTGAGCTTTTTTTTTATTTCACACATATTAAGAAATTTAGTATAAGTGAAAGAGAGAGAAAACTGGTTTTGATGTATCTGGTCTATAATAAAGATCATATACATCATTAATTGAATGATTGTAAAATATTGATTTTTGTTTATAATAGTGACAAAAGGGTGTATTGGTGTATTCTCCATTATCATAAATTCAAAGTAGAATATATTGAATCGAGAGTGATGAAAATAATATTAATTAGAGTTATAATTGAAAAAATAAATAATACTCCCTCCGGTCACATTTATAAGTAAAAAAACTACTTTTCAGGTACATAGAATAATTAATGTATCTAGTCACATCTATAGACCAAATACATTAGTTATTCAATGAATCTAAAAAGTTGTGTTTTGATTATAAATGTTACCGAAGGGAGTATTGTATTGAAAAATGAAATGAATCAATTATTTGGGTTTGTCTAACATGTGCAATATTGCACATGTTAAGGTAACTAAAAGTAGTATCTTTTCATTGAAAACCAACAATTATTGATTAAAAGTTACATATTTAATATAAAAAATACAAGTTCCATGTCAAAGTTACTACTTTAAACTTCTTAACATGTGCAAATTTGCACATGATAGAAAAACCCCAATTATTTTGAGACACTTTTTTTTGTAGATGACTCAATTATTATGAGACGGACGAAGTATCATTAATTTATTTTTTTGGTCAAACATTAAATTCATTTTTTTATCAATAAAGAAAAAAAATATCAATTCAAAATTAAGACCGCAATTTAATACCTTGAATTCAGCAATACCTTAATTTTCAATGGTCGCATCTTTATACATTGGAACTTACACCTATTCAAATCTATATAAATGAATACACACCCCCCCATAGACTCACAAATCAACCATTCTTGTATTCATCAGAAACCACACTTACACAATTATTTCTGTCTTCTTATCCAAAACCATAACCATGGCAAGAGATAACAGTGATATATTCTCTTTGTCACCAGAATCACTTCTTCCCGCAATCATTTCTATCATACTCTTAGCCGTTGCAACATGTATCCTTAACAAAAAATGGTTAAGGATACGACAATCCGGTGAAAACTTCGACTTCAACGAAAACTTTTTTGTTGATTCAACTTCGGGTGAAATCAAACAAGCACAACGGGAAGTTTTCATCGACTTCATTAAAAGTTGGATTGCACACTTCACTAGCCATCGAATAAACATGTTTTCTCTCACTGTTTCGAACCCTCAAACTTGTGGGGAAACAATCGAACATTGTGTTGCTTTCGTGATACAACGCGGTGTGAAAGATTTAACTCTTGATTTCTCTAATCCTAAATGGAATGAGAATGATTTGGATGATAAACATGCGTTATTCCAATTGCCAACACATGTTTATCAACTCGGATCGTTGCTCAGATCACTAAAACTGTATTCATGTGGTTTTGATATGCCGAATTTTCTTAACTTTGGTGCACTCAAAGACGTGTCTTTGGGTTGGATTGAAGTTCCCATCGATACTCTCAAAACTGTGTTATCAACTTGTAAGACTATTGAGAGTTTGAATCTGAAGAGATGTTGGAATTTGGTGGACTTTGATTTGAAAAAAATTGTACAACTTGGATTAAAAAGATTGGTGCTAATCAAGTGCGATACACAACATATCAAATTAGAGGCACCAAATCTTAAATACTTCAAGTATTCTGGGGATGTGTTTACTTCAGATATATGTGTAAGTCCAAATGTTATAGAAGAGGTAGACATTGATTTTTCCACTGAACCAAAATTCTATAAACTTCATGCCAATGGACTATGTCAAATACTGATTGATTTCAAAGATGCTAAGATTCTAACGGTTTGCAGCTATCTACTCCAGGTACACTTTTATTCATTTAGTTAACATTCAATTTGTGAGTATAGATTAATTTTACATTGATATTTGTTATTATGTTTACTTCTAAACATTTTGTTTTTTGTTTTGCACAAAAAAGGTTGCTCCATCTGCAGGTGACCTAGTGACAGTGAGTACAAAAACTTATTTGAATGTAAGACATTTGATTCTAAAAACTCAAATGCATAAATATGAGCTTTGTGGATTTGATTTCTTGCTTAACAGTTGCCCGTTGCTTGAAAAACTCACATTGGACATAAGTCAACAAGTTATATTTAAGGTGAGTCAAATACATTACATTTCATGCTCTCATTTTCTCTCAATATTTTACATAGTAGTTATTGATATATAGTTATGTGATTTGATTTTTAACACTTTTGAATGTTTTCTCGTATTTATTACAGGACTATAGACTTCCCTATCTTACAGACCTTGAGAAATTTTGGCAAACGCGTCGAGTGTTTGCTCAGTGCTTGCAAAATACTTTGAAGGTGATAGAAATATTTGAATCGAGAGCCACAAACCAAGAACTTAGGACTTGTTGCTTTCTAATGAAAGGGAAAGCTTTGGAACAGATTAATATTAAGTTGTCGAACGAAGGTGGGAATATTGAGTTTCGCCGTCGCCGTGCACAACGATTACTCAAAGCTCCGGAGCGTTCAGAGAATTTGCAAATAACAATTGATTGATGATAGTGTGGAATACATTGTTTTTCAATTGTTTTTTTTTAATGTGGTTTGAATAATGTGATCTTGTAATGCTAGATTATTCAATAAAGTCTTGCCCGTTTCCCTAAAATAAAAATCTTGTCCCATGATTCTATATTTGGTACTCGCAAATAATTCATTTAAAGTTCGTTTTTCACAGGAGTCCAACACATTCTTACTTTTCATACTTAACTAAAGTTAATTTTCCACTTGAGTCCATTCCTTGCTACTTTTCAACTTTCTCCTCTTTGTTGTTTTGTTTTGTAAGAAGAAGAAAAATATTATACACTTTCTTGATTTTGCTTGCTACTTTTCAACTTTCTCCTCTTTGTTGTTTTGTTTATTAAGAAGAAAAGAAAATTATACACTTTCTTGATTTTGGTCAAGTAATCTAATGGCTTGAATTTCACAATTAGAATAAGCGTAGAATCAATAATTTGACTTCAACCTTTGCATACACTTTTTTTACTTGGCTAAATTATATTAATAACATCAAAAACCAAGTACAAACACTGTATCCGGTTAACAAAATAAATACAACACATTGCTCTTGCATAGAATTTTCGTTTTTATATTTGGAAAATATTATCCTATTTTGAAAAAACCTTATCCTATTTTCTCTATATTTTTTCCTTTTCCTTTTAAAAAAATAAAAGAAACTGCATAAATTTAATCTAGAACACAAGAGTTTACGAGCAATTGCTTAATGAGTAATATAGTGATTTTTTAAATATATTTATTAACATATATAATTAACAATAGCAAAAAGAATATATTCAACGAATGACAATGGACCAAATAATGAAATAACAAAAGGATTTTTTGGAAATAATATAATTTATTTCAAAATACAGTTAGATAAATAATGTAGTGATATCTGTCAAAAAATAAAAATAACATAGTGATATTTGTCAAATTAACGTATTTTAACACATATTTTATTCGTACATATATTACAAGTAATCTAACAAAAATTTCCTTGATTATTATTGTAAATGTCATATTAAACAAACTAGTTTTTTAGAGTCATTAAAGTTACTTTGACCTATTTCCATACCTTTTGTAAGGTTTGGAGTTTAAAGATGCATGGGATGGAAAAGATCATAGAATGCATGGGATGGAAAAGATCATGGAAACATAGTCTTTGCTAATCCGCTAAGCAAATTGAAAGCGAAATCAAAGTGAACCAAGTCAAAAAAAATGAAATTTTTAAAGAAGACCAATTTGCTAGACGGGCAGTAGCGGGCTCAAAATGACATGAAATAGAACGACCAAGAAAATTGCAAGAGTTGATTCTGTAAACGCCGATTCTTCACGTCGCCTAATGATGAACTATGGCGGCATAATTGACCATAAAGGATGAGCTGAAATTTGCCTCCTCTTGAAGAAACATCAATTCATGTTTTTTGGTATCTTTGCATTTTCTATTGTTATGATTGGAATTTCTATGACTAGTGTAGATGCTTGATATAACTATAATATCTAAATCCTTTCTCGTTATGTTTGTTTCCATTTCCACTCTTAATAATGAATGCTTTTCGGACGTGAAATCCGAAATTGATCTTTTGACGGAATGTTGAACATAGACTTCCTTTGTAAGTGACATGAGAAAAGGAATTTGTAGATGCTAGTTGCAAGACATCAAGTTAGGTTTATAATCACACACACTATCGGAACTTAATCTTATTATATAAGCTAATTGAGCGAGACATCGAAAGTTTGAGAATATAATAGACCTGTTCTTATCAGCGAGACATCTCGATGTACGAAGAACGATAGGTGAAGATATAAGAAATAGAAGGATTATATAATCGATTAAGGAAGAACATTATATAATTAGTTAACAAAACTTAATCCCAAGAACATTATTTATGTGTTCTTGTTTTTATTTTAAAATAATTTTGATCAATTCATGTACAAACAATCATCTTTCCATACATTGAAACTGTCAGAATTGTTGGAAAAATATCAATATCACACAAGTCCATGTGGATACTATAACTTTAAATATTTACTCTTTGATATGTAAATCTACATCTATCACATAGTCCTCTTCAAAAAAAAAAAAAAAATCTATCACATAGTCATACCAGAAAATAAATAAATAAATAAATATAGTAGAATTTTTTTTTTACTGCGTGAAGATTGTATATCCAGGCATAATAAAATGATTTAAATCAATATATCGATATGTTGTTTTGTCGGGTTCCAAGGAAGTAAGCTAGTCTTTTTGCTGTTTTTGGAAATCTTGCGAATGGAGCTAGAACTAGGTTTGGTTCTGGTTTAACATAATGTTGGATGATCCATCCATTTGGAAGTAACTTAATTAATTAGTATATTGTCTCTGAGAAGATGGAGAATGTTGATCCATCCATTTATGCAAGACAACTATATGACTGGATTGTGGAGTTCATTCTGTATTTTGGTGTCGGTAGTGGTTTTTGTCGTTGACATCGACAGATCTGCAGTTTGTGATTGGTATCTGTGGTTGTCTATTTCATGTTGCTTCACATGACATAGTTTTGCTTCTTGCTCTAGTTATTTAAGAGTTTCGTTCGTTTGGTGGTTTTCCTCTTGTAGCTTTGGTTTCATGCATGTTCCTTTTCCTTGTAGTTTCTTGCTAGTTTTTCTTTCATTTCAGCTGTTTTATCTGGTTATAATTCTTCCTTAAGCACTATTGGTACTTTCTGTTTACTTTTGATTTTTATTATATAATATGAATGAGCTTTCAAGATAATTAGCTCACGTGGTGCAAGTTCATAAATAGATAAGAATGAGCAATTTCAAGATGATTTCATTAAGCGCAGGTTCATGTGTGCGTAAATTAAACATATATAATACATTGTTATTTAGACAATAAATTAAAACAGAAATGATTTATGAACATCCAACAGGGACAATCTGGTTGACCTTTCTTCGACTCTTCTACCATAGTTTTTTTAAGCTTCTCTAGTGTTTTTGATGCTATTAGACATGTTTAATTCATCAATAGATTTTATTCTATAGTCTTGCACACTTGAACAAATATTAACATATCCAATTGTTCTTCAAAAATTTGTCATCATCAAAACATTAGAAGAATTGTACAAACCAATTTTGTTCCAACAGTTTAAACACAACAGTATGATGATGAACATAAAACCTCTCACGATTCAATTATAAGTAATAAAAAAATGACGAGCAAAAGCTCTAAGAATTTCATACCTCATAACAAATTTCTCATCCTCTTTATTCAATGATAAGGAGAATGGATCTCGTGGGTTTCACATGCTGGTACCTTTCACGACCCCTCTCCCTCTTCATTATTTCTTAACCTCAATATATCATTTTTGTTTTTTGCGTTACATAGCATTTTTCACTAGTAGAAATTTGTGATTTTCCTGCGGATTTTCATGCGAAATATTATCCGTAGAATACTTGTAGATTTTGCTGCGGATTTTGTCATAAATCAAATTTGTTTTTTGAGCAAATTTTCATCATGCCTTTTTCATCCGCTGTGTTTTTTCATCGTGCATATTGAAAGAAAGACGAATATCATGTGTTACATTTTTTGAACTCTGGTGGAATAGGTCTAGGGATAATCAGTGGTTTCTACTTTCGTTTAGTAGGAAATGAAGAACTTTTGATGCAAATGAATAAGCTAACGTCTGGAAAATATCAGAGAAAAATTAAACAATGCAAATTGATGTGGATCTTTTTTATTATTTTTGAAGTTCCTATTTGAAACTGTGACTAATAAATTTGTCATTTTGAGAGTGCGCTTCTCCTTAAGGTCCGAAGTTCGATTCTCTTTAGTTTAAGTGGCTAACTGAGCTTCTTCAAAAAAATTATTTTGTCATTTGTGGCATGTGTGGTCCTAATCATGGATTTTATGCTACATTGAGATTCTATACTACCAAGATATGTAAATATCTTATTTCCTTATTGATAATTTCAACATTATTAATTTAAGAGCAATGCTATACATCAAGAAAGATTTTATCAAGAAAAATTCAAGAATGACATGGCAGAATAATCACCCTTAGATTTTATCAAGAAATTGTCTTGAAATTAATGTTAGCCAATAAAATCTATTCCTGGCCGGAAATCATGGGGTGGTGGGTGTCATGTATTTTTTTTTTTATGAAAGATTAATAAATGAGACTGAAATCTAAGGGTGATTATTGTGTCATGTCATTCTTAAATCTTTCTTGATAAAATCATTTTTGATATCTAGCATTTTCCTTAATTTAAATATGCTATGACTTTCATTTTAATAAGGATTTTGCTTTGTTGAGATTGCGCGCTGCTATACCTGACGTATATCTGAGTCTATATTGTGTCTTTTGTATGTTGTTCCATTATGTGACGTCATATTCATAACACATTTTGCTTAACTTCTAAGACTATGCCGAAATTGGCTTTTTAATGATCAACAAGGTTACTTTGTAGAGAAAAGTGAAAGGATGTCAAAACATTTATTGAGGAAATCGATGGTTGTTTTGTCATATTTTTGTGTTTACAAATCATATTCATAGAATTGTAGTGACTAAATGTTCCTCTGATTGATGACGTTTTTTTAGTTAAGTTTTATTCAAGGGGACTTGAAAAACAATTTTTTACTATGCATACATGGATAATTGTTAATCAATTTCTTTTTGGCTGCAGCATACAGCAGTCGGACCCATACAAATACTTACTGAAGGCAACTAAGGGTAGGTTGTTACTAATGTAGGACCTCAAGATTTGAAAGCACCCACGTAACAAGGATCATATAGAGTGGTCACTTCTATCAATTAATTTTATAAATAAACCCAATGACATTATTGTGTCCGATATTTTCAGCCATTAGAAAAGGAAAATGATCTGTGACACTCATACTCACTAACACAATAAGTGAAAGGAAATAAAGAGAGTAATATGATAAATGTAATAAGTTAGTACTTATGTAACTTAAGGAAAGAGATTAAGAAAAAAATAAGGCACTGCTAATCCGACTCTAAATATGTTCAATGCAATAAACCAATTTTGTTGTATAAGTTTTGATAGATGGATTATGAATCTGGAGCAGTCTTCATTGAATCCTAGAAGACATCAATGGTCTTCAAATTGAAATAATATCCTGTAACAAATATTGAATAATAAATCGTAAGATTATAAAAATACATATTACATATTTCTATATAATATTTATTAATTTTTAAAAACACTATATTCCTGTTGTTTCAAGCATCTGAAGGTGATGCATAGTTCAGGTATAGTGGGTATTGGTTTTATGATTGGTGCCGGAAGAAAGACGCTTGTGTGATTAATCTAAAACTTTCTCCACCAACAAACATGTATCCACGTTGAGAAACCGGTTGTGCAATTTTTTAAAAAGAAAATCAAGTAATTTAACAAAACTATCCTTTAATTTCAAGTGATTTAAAATAGTGAAAACCGGTCTTTGTCGAAATCAAAGTGCGTGTAAGATGCTAACTTATACCTTAATATTTTTAGACAAGTGTAAATTAGGAGTCCTGTGAGATTTACTAGAATACACCCATTAGTGTTTTTGTGAAAGAGTATTTTAGCAACATGCCCCTTAGGGTGTATTTAACAAATTTTTAGTTATCACTTGCTAACTTACTTCTTTTAAAATTGAGTGAGTGTATTCTAGCAAATGTCTACAAAAACTGTTGACTTACACCAACTTATTTGTTAAAAGGGGTATTTTTCATAACATGCACATTAAGGTCAATTTAACTGTTTTTAGTTATAACTTGTTAAAATACTACTTAATCAAATTTAGTGGGTGTACATTAACTATTGACTCAAGAATGTAGTTTTATCAATTTCACTTGATATTAAGTTGTGTTGATGGTCAGAATTAATATCTAGTGCAATAGGGGAGGGTGGAAGTGCTATTACCATCCCACAACATCATCCTAACATATATTAACTTACCAACATTTCTCGTTCAGAAAAAGTATATAAATTCAAGTATTAAAGAAAAGAAAGTGTGTAAACTTCATACCCATACTCGGACGGAAGATTTGTTTGACCCCTCAAGTAAGCTTCTTTCTACTCGTTTGTTTGAATTTGGAGTGGAAATCTTTACCTTGTTCAAATTACTTGAGCGATTTATAATATATCGGGTAAAGTCCAACTCAGTTTGTACGTTCTGAATTCCTGTAAATTCAAATGTAATGAGATTGTTTAAAAGACATGTCGGAGTTTCGGATGGCCCCACCCAACCTGTGTTTTCAACCTCTTCGGTTTCAAAAATTTTCTGCATGTAAACGATACCAAATATTATGGTTAGAACTTCTCAACTGATATACAACACATGATTGCTTCGTTTATTGTCTACATGGGCAAATAAAAAACTAACAAAAACATGATATTATTAAATGCATCTTATCATAAATAACTGATAATAACTGAACCATTTATTATAACTTTTCATTAGAACTAGCATGCATGCAAACATCTGTTCACTTTAAGATCATAGATAGCCTGCCTATATGACGGCTAAATTAATTTTAATCACTACAAGTCTAGGTTAAATATAGGTTTATTTGTTTATCGGTTTTATATGCAATTCCAAATATCTTTTACTCAATCTTTGCACGTCTTGTGATAGATTTTAAGCTTATTGATATATTTACCATTTTTGTAAAAAAAAATTGTGCAAATGTAGTAAATAATATTTATACACACCTCAATGGCAAGATCCCTAAGTTTTGGAGCATTCTGTAGTATGCTAACAAGCACATTCCAACAACAATTTTCAGATATTTCAACCCATAAAGATGATAAATTGAAAAGTGAGAAGATGTAGGTTGTCAATATTATCCTCCATGCTTAGAAACTGCATAAAAAAAAGTATTGCATATGAGTAAATAAATATGGAACTTATCATTAAAAAAAGAAATAAAAAAGATTTTGAAACTTACATGAATAATTTCAGAACTGATAGTTAATGATTTAACATTAGAAATTCCTCTCAAGAGAGAATACAAACTGTTAAAATCCACATGCTTAGAAATGCGAAGAGTAGCTCGATGGAGATTGGACAAGTTTGTAAACTCATATTTTCTTGGAGAAAATGAAGCATCAACAATATGAAGAACTTCAAGTGACGGGGCATTAATTTTCACTGGACAAACGTTGGAACCAGTAACAGGCATAAACAAACAAATGAATACTCTCTTTAATGAGGGAAAAGAGACAATATTGATCTCCTGTTTCATGCTGTCATGTAAAACAAGTTCCTCAAGATGTGGACAATGAGATAGAAAATTAGCAAGATCATACTCACTATGATCATTTGCGATAGAATTGAACACAATAAATTGGAGTTTAAGAATCTTTAGTGACGGAAAACACACATCAGAAGAAGAATTAAGTCTTGGCCGAGTTCCGCCCCGCAATTTTAAGACCACAAGTGACTTAGAAATGGAAAGCCTAAGGGGCAATAAGGTTGGTTTCTCGATGGACCTACATTAATCCAACTCAAGTTCCTCAACCTTGAGGTCTAATGCTTTTGAAACTCACAAGTGCATATCATATGGTGTGCAACCATTGTCACTATATAGCCTTAGTTTTCTTAAGTTTTCGGTGTGTCTTAGGAGAGTTGCATATACAAATTGGATTGCTTTGGACGACATAGGGTCCGTAGTCTTTGGTAATTCAAAGTCAAGGTTGGGGATCTTGGTGCATATCGACTCCCATCTTGTAGGCAGAACACTTGTTCGGTAAGACTCTTTTGTTGTTAGGAAAGACAGAATATGAATAATCAATTCGTCTGAGAGATTGCTTAATCGGTCTTGCTCTTCATCAGATTCGGAGCACGCCATTGTTTTCAGTTTCTTGTTGTCTTCCTCCATATGCTAATTCTTGTGTCTCAACAGAGCAGATGGAGCAATCAAAGTCTGCTTCGAAAGAAAAAAAACACAAACTATATAAATGAAAAACAAAACTTAGAGTTTGTTTCAATAAACAACTTATTTTCAGCTTAAAGCACAAGTACTTATGTTTAAGCTTACATAAGCTATTACTATAGCAAAGATAAAAAAATAAAGTTAAATTATATTTTTGTATATGATATAAGGTTAATTTTATAAGCCATATAAGAGAACATATGAAAATAAGCTGAAAAAAGCTTTTGAAAATTGTCATAAGCTATTTTCATAAGTTCTCCCAAGTATATATGCTCAAATAAGTCAGGTCAAACAAGCACTTAATCATATAAAAACAACCAACATTATTCAAAGAAAACTACATTAACATGTATCAAGTATGAAAATACAAAAACCCCAATGAAAATATTGATGCATTTATAACAAACAAATTTAAAAGAAAAAAAAAAAAAAAAAAAAAAAAAAAAAAAAATTTTTTTAAAAATAAAAATAAAAAAGAGAAAAGGG
>Ga0228711_1008068_pt1 | contig 14941 bp, 8 predicted proteins | sample MedpolnodulmetaG_2_FD_177996 | JGI IMG/M metagenome (GOLD analysis project Ga0228711, IMG submission 177996) | Root nodule microbial communities from Medicago polymorpha collected in Santa Monica, California, United States - brown nodules | ecosystem: Host-associated > Plants > Roots > Nodule...
CATATTTTTGTCCTATATTTCGTATTTTCATCCCGAATCAGCTCCTAATCCTCTTTCTTTTGCTCCAAGACTAAATCTTCAGATATTTGTTCCTGAAATATAATAATTTGCAATTGAAGTAAAATAATTAAAAAAGGAAATAATATTTAAATAAAACTAAATCAAATCTATTTAAATAAACTCAAATAACATATTAAAAATACTAATTTATTGACTCATCACAAGCCCAAGTGCTTACTCCCTTGGCCCACTCTCTCTTTACTGTCTTTTTTTCACACCCCTTTTGATTCTGCACCCCCCGTTTTCTCTTAAATTTTTCTTCTCTTTTTTTCAAAACTCTTTAATTAATTTTAGTTTGTTTTACTTATTTATTTTACAGTTTTTTTTCTTTTTTAAGCACACATACTTGTGTAAAACATTAATAGGTTTTTTAGTTTACTTTTATTGCATTTTATTTATTTTCTTTATTTAGTTTTTAGTTTATTTACTTGCATTAGTTTAGATTATTTCATTGTTTTTTTTTATAGTTAGTTTACTTTATTTTCTTTTTTGCATTTATTATTTAGCTTTATTTTATGCTTATTTAGGACCATAGTCATCTCATGCATTTTTATCTTTTTATATTTTCTTTATTTTTAGCATATTTATTTAATTTATTACTATATGCATTTTATTTTCTTGTTATTTATATTAATTGAGGCATTAGGATGTACTTTGGAACAATGTAAATACATAAATGAGAATATTGCACCGGCACACACATTTATTTATTCCGCTTATGTCAAGACCTAAACCAAGAACAAAATCAATCAAGGACCAAAATTAAAATCAAACAACTAGTAATTTTAGATTAATTCCAAGGAAAAGAGAACTTTTATTTTGGTTCCAACACCCTTATAAAATCCTTCGCGCTTTATTTTATTCCGTTACACCTAGAGTTTTAGACTTTAATTAGCTCACTTTAGCTAGAATAGTCAAAAATTTCAAAAACATTCAAATATGCAAAACTCAAAAAATATCTTTTATTAACAAACCTTGGACTTTAACCCAAGTGATTCCTCTCTTTTTTTCCAATCAAACTTTAATGAATCTTAACCATATTTAGACTTGGTTCTTTCTTCATATTAAAATCAAATCGCATTTTATTCTTCTATGCCATTTCGGCCTCGTATCCTCTTAAAAAACCTTTTTCAAAACAATCGCATCACATTTTATCCTTCAATCGCAACATAGAACCATAAATATGTTAGCGCAACTCACAATGCTTGTTGCACAAGCAAGGGTTTTTTAGGGTTTTGATTATTGGAAATATGACAGAATAAGAAGAAAAGAGAATGAGGAAATTAGAGTTATGTAAATTGTGAATTCTATTGATGGTGAATCCATATACAAGGGTTTATATACATAGTATTGGTTAGGTGGCTTAAGAAATAAGTAATCTCTTAACCCTAACTACCTTATGCTACAAATATGCAAAAACTTGTACCAAACTCATAACCAACTAAACTAACTTGTTTAACATGTGACTTAATCAAACATTCCTTGATTAATTCACTAAACACTATGCTAACTTGAATTAATCAACTAACATCCTCCCTTTATTCAAGTTTCCACTTTTACCATACCAATCATGCTTCTTAACTTGACGAACCTGTCAATCTTTAGAGGTTTAGTGAACAAATCTGCAAGTTGCAGTTCAGTAGAGCAATGAACAATCTTCAAAGCTTCCTTGTTTACTTGTTCTCAGAGAAAATGGAATTTGGCTTCAATATGCTTGCTCCTTCCATGCAAAACTGGTTTTTTGGCTAAGTTTATAGTAGATTTATTGTCTATAAACAAAGCTATAGGTATGTCAATTTCAATTTCCATTTCCTTAAGTATTGCTTCAAGCCAAACTGCTTGACAAGCTGCTAGGCAACCCTTAATGTACTATGATTCACAAGTTGACAATGCTACCACTGGTTGCCTCTTAGCACACCAGGAGATTGAAGCATTCATAAACTTGAATATGTAGCCTGAGGTACTCTTTCTATCTTGCTTATCCCCGCACCAATCTGCATCATAATAGACTATTAACTCAATAGAATCTTCAGTCAGACATTTAGGAAACAAAATGCCATATTCTAGTGTTCCTTTAATGTATCTCATCACTCCTTTAATGTTATGTTGTTATTTAACCTTTGAATATTTTTAGTTTGATTTTATTTTGTAACCATTGAACATTTGGTGGTTCGTTTGTAATATTGACATTTTTATTTTATTTTAATTTGAATTTCAGTTCTATTTAATTTGTGTTATGTTCTATTGAGTCTGTGTATGTATATGTCGTTTAGGGCCCTGTAAAAAAATAGCATGTTTCAGCCAAAACAGACAAGTCTGTCTATGTGCTGATACAATACGGATTATATAATTTGGAAAGTGTTAACACATTTCGGATCATATAATCTGGAAAGCCACTTTTTTACCCGAGTAATTGACTTTTAACCGGGTTTTTGACTCTTTTCGAATTATATAATCCGTAATGTGTAAAGATGTTATGAATTATATAATCCGAAGTGATCCTTTACTAATTTGTATCCAAATCTTTTGGGGTGATTGAAGCTCAAAATGGCTCAAATTATTTCGGATTTCATTTTCCGAATGCTTTTCGGATTATATAATCCGGACTAGGGGTATTTTTGAAAAATTAGGGCGCGCGAGAATTCTATAGTGTGGGAAAAGTAATAGTCAAGATAATATCATCCGAGCCCAACTCAGAAATTCACTTGCTACTTTAGGTGATAAAATATTCGAAAAATTGTTGTTGACACATCACTGTTGGCTGAAAAATACCAGTAAAATATAAAAATACCCCATCGGCAGTTTAACTGCCGCGGAAGTTAACCAGCGGCAATTAACTACTGCGGAATTTCGGCAGTTAACTACCACGGAACTTCGGTAGTTAACTGCCGCGGAGCTTCAAACCTTATTTTTTCAAAGTGAAATTAAATACAAATTAATTTGTTCTCCCGCACATTTTCTCTGTAACAAATAATCAATGAAATTAAATGCAAATTAAGTATAACAAAATCAAATATGATTTTTTTGCATATTTGTAATTAATTTGCATTTAATTCCATTCAACTTTGGTGTTTTTTTGTATTAATTCAAAACTATGTATGCAGGTATATTGAATTGACGTGGATGTGGACCAAAGCGAACCAGTGATTGAATGAAGTTGTATCTTGGAGTTGTAAAATTATTCATCTCTTTCATGCTACTATTTCTTTCATCATGCAGCTATGCAGATATGCTTGAGGAGATTGATGATGATGTAACTTTGTTGGTGTATTAAGGCTTTTATAGGAAAGCTCCAAAACATATTTTTACTCTCTCTTGAGTTGTTGTAAATGGAAAGGATGTATGTGTCATGTATTGTTGAGTGTTGAATCTGTGACTGGTGTACTTGATTGGATTGGATTGGTATAGCTTCGTCGGAGCTGTTGCTATGAATTAAACCCGTTGTATGTGATTTTTGATCAAACGATAGAAGGTGGGTAGAGTATCTCACTATCATGCATGTTGGATTTTGGATCTTATTGATAAGAAAATGTTAATACCTTAAATAACTCATGTAAGTTAAGTGAGGTTTGAAAATAGTCAAGCTAAAAAAATAACACACGAATAACCTCTGTAATTTTGGATTCTCCGTATTTTAGTCATAATTTGATGCCCGTCACAGCTTTGATTTCTTTGTGATGTATAAAAGATCCCTGAAATTTTACAACCATTACTTAGCGCCTGGAAAGCATACTATATAATAGAATACTTCTCCTCGGTCGAATACCCCTCAGACTAAGAGGCTGTTTCCCATCCCCTCAAGTGCAAAAGAATCTCTGGTCCACATGCACACTGGATGGTTATGGACCAAGGTTATATAGCTTCCTATCAAGAAACAAATTTGATAGTAAAATAAATTAATCCAAATGCAGAAGATATAACAGGAATTTAACACGAAGTTCCTTCATTGGATGAGGTGTCAATAAAGCTCGAATTGTGGTAACAATTGGACCCTAAATTATAAACTTTATTAGTCAGATTCTAATAGATGTAGTTAGAATCTGAGAAGCTTGCCGGCATTCCAGAAACAACTATTTGATCGCCTTCATGAAGAACACCATTAACTAAAACAATCTGAAAAAATGGGAGTTATTGAATGATTGGTGGTCAATAACCAGCATATTGTGTGTGATACTGCAGTATTCCTCAGCACCTTGTTGAATATTGGTATCTCGAATACGATCTCGAAGCTTGGTTTTGCCGGTGTAGAAATGACCTAAAGTGTAGCAAATAGGCAAGTTCCCATCATCACTCACTCGGCTTAGAAGGCCCGACAGACATGAGTTGCTTTTTCTTTTCGTCCTTCACCACAGCAGCTTTGGCATGTTTTCTATCTTCAGCCATAGGGTTGGAAATAGCACCTGCTGTGGAAGAAAATCAAAACAAGATATAATAAATGAGCCGTTACTAAAAAATAAAAAAAGAATAAATTTTACAAGGTAAAGAGAAGTATATGCGCGCCTATTTTATCCCGCTAGACGAGGGGGTTGGCTGCTACAAAGGTAAATCAAATACTTAGCCTATGTTTGGTATCATGGTGGGTGCGCCACCGTGATTCTGCCATACTTACTGTGATATCAAATGCACTTTTAGACTTTAGTGGTTTAGCGTCCATGAAAGACAAACAAAAAAAACATATATCCTATGTTTGTCAAAAGCAAAGGAAATGAACGAAAATAGAAATAGAGCATCTCACGATAATATACTACTAGTTTATGACATTATTAGGTTAGAACATTATAGCAGATTTTTAGGAAAATGATAGATACAGTGACAAAATGTATCAAGAAAATTTTCAGACAGTGTATTTGTTAATACATTTCCTTAATTACACACCATTATCTTCCTTGATTTCCGACAAATAAGAAATTTAATTGGGTGAGACTTTTTCTTGATTAGTTCTTGATAAAAACTCTCTAAATAAATAGCAATGCTAAGATTTTTAAGTCTTCGCACTCTGCATCATCATAAGAGAATACGACCCGATAGTATTTTTTTAGATTTATCATTACCTTTCGTCATGAACGGAATCACTGAGAAACTTGGAGCTGAGGTGAATGACTGAAGGAACCAAAACCTGTTTACTACTTATACTTATTGGTTTGGCTTTGATGCTTTTTTTGGTGAAAAATATAGATTTTTTTTTAAAACAATATCATATCTTTTTAATTTTTTTGTTTTTATCAAATTGTTCTGCCAAGCTGCATTTCACTGCTTGAACAATGACACATGTGGAGTCGTTCATATTTTAAGTATTTTGTAGGTTTTTAGGGAAAAAACAACAACTCTTGAAATGAGAGGAGGGATCTGTCATTGCTTATATATAGACATAGCTCAAATTATATAATTTGAACGTGGAAAAAAATGGAAATTAGGAGAGCGTGCAAAATAAAATGTTGGATTAATTATTTAATTAATTAATTATGGATTGACAATAATAAATTATTATAAGTTAATGTTATAATATAAATTATGGTCTATTGTGTTAAACACTAATTAGTTGATGAATATGTGTGATTGAACTATTCTTTCTAAATGGACCGTGATGGGTTGAACCATTTAGTTAAACCCAATGAGAGGTCCCTGCCCTCTCCGTTTAGCTATTTAAACGTCATCCCATCAGACGGTTAAACTATTCTGAACATCAATGTGAAAATCTAAAGCTAGACGAAATGAGGGTAGTCATCCTCTCATATTGGTTGGCAGTTATCTTTCATCGACCTAATTCAAGGTACACAATTTCTTTATCCTTCTTTATTACTGCTATATGATAGAACTTGTATCTGATGATCCATGGCTAAATTCTAAAACTTTTATCATAAAACGCAGAGGGTGGGAAACTAAATTCTCAAACAAAAAACAACGAGCTAGCCAAGTAAGCTCCCAACTCCAAAACTCCACTAAACATCAAGCCATTCTAGAAGGAGATATGTTATTTGATCAACCACTTTTAAAATAATTTAAAGGACAACTAAATATATATGATGACAGTCAGTCATACACTATTTTTAGAGTCACTTTTAATTAAGTTTTTAGTTTATTTTTATTAATCTAGTATTTAATTTAGAGTCTTTTTTGAATAAATTGTCGTTTGTTATTTATTGAGTCAAATGATACATTGTTATTAACATATGGTGGGAAAAGTGAGAATTGAATGAAAGAAAAAAAAGAATCTCACAACGTGGAAGGTGTGAAAAGAAGAAACAAGTGGGCTTGGTGTTATCATGGGCCATTGTACTAAAAAAAAATAAAAATGCGTGGCTTGCAAAAGGATTTCTGCTCTTCCCCCTGCACAAAACGCTCGCGCCCAGCTGAATTTCCCAAAATACCCTTGCGTGAATACTTTGTTGTTTTCGATCACAAATGAATACTTGATCAAAAAAGTGATACAGTATGAGCTCTTCCAATTAAATTATTTGTTATTGAATCATTATTTGTGTTGTTGAATCACACTAATGACGTTTGCTTCAGATCAATCGGTGCTGGGAAATCATCGCAACCCAAGGAAAAATAGAACCAAACTTCAGATTGGTTGTGAATACACAAACCAATATGTGTGAAAAATTAGTTCAGTGGTTCTTTTTGAGCGTGAGTTAACTCACGCAGAGGTATTTTGAAAAATTCAGCTGGGCGCGAGTGTTTTGTGCATGGGGAAGAGCAGGAATCTTGGAAAAGAAGAGAAAGAAACGTAACTGCTGATGGGAGTTGGAAAACTAGGTTACATAAGGCTAAGGCTATATAAGGAGGAAGCAACACAATAACAAAAGAGGGGGAATTCACACAATCGAGCGGCACTTTCTGGAGAAGAAAAATAGAAACAAGCAGGAGGCAACAAGAGGGGAAAAGAACCAACCGTGATGAACTTTTGAGTGATCCACCACCACCGTTCATGATCCTCTCCGGTTTAATTTCTTCTCTATGTTGTTTATTCCTTTGATCATGTCTCACTAATTTCTTGTGATTAAGCCTATTGAATCTGTGAATCCATGTAGCTTTTGACTTTATTGTTATCAATATAATTCAGTCTTTATTCATAATTATTCTTGCTTAATGCTTTTCTCAATATTGTGTGTATGACTATTAACACTAGCCCTAGCTAGTGAACCAGACTTAGTAATTGTGACTAACTCAACATATGAAACTAGAGATAGGAAGTTGAGAGTTAAAACTTAGAGTTAACAAACTAAAACATCGCTTCCAAAGTTATTCAATCGGTTTAAGAGATTAAAAGGTTATAACCTAGGAAAGGACTTTGAGTCAAGAGATTAAACAAAGCTAATAAGTTAATCCGTCGTAAAGGCTGAAATTACATCGAGAACATAGAGAATCTAGCTATCACAGGGACCAATAGAGGATTCAAAAGCTTAATCATTTGTTTTCTATATAATTTTCAACTAGTCTTATTTAATTGCAATTTACTATTTTTAGCACTTAATCCAACTGCCTAGGGCAATCAGAATTTAATACATCCTTTATTTTAACGCTTGCCGAGTAAAAATTGAAATAGTCCTTGTGGATACGAACTTATAAATTTTATTACTTCGATTCATTTTGAGTACACTTTCTAAAAGTCTATCAATATACAAAAAAATTGTTGTACAAATATCATTTCTCTTCTAAAAAGACAGAGATAGCTAGAACAAACCACCAATGAGAGGTACAATCGAGTGGGCCCAGCCAAACACCTGTTATAATGGTGCTTTAAATATAGAGTATTGTACTTCCCACCCTGTGGAATTCTCGCGCGGCCTATTTTTTTTCTTCCAAAAATAATCCTAGTCCGGATTATATAATTCGAAATCCTTCCGGAAAATGAGTTCCGGACAAATTCGTGGATTTTGGCACTTAAACCACCCTGATGGATGTTGATGCCAATGTTCAATGGATGGATTCGGATTCCATAATCCGGATGGCTTTTACACTTTCTGGATTACGTAATCCTAAATGTGTAAATCATCCCGTTGAAAGTCAACAAATGGGGTGGGAAATGATGTTTCTGGATTACATAATCCGGAAAGTGTTAAAACTGTCCGGATTATGGAATTTGAACTGAATCAGCACAGAGGCATAAGCCATTTGTTTTGGCTGAGCCTCTGTTTTAGAGTATGTAGTCAACTGCTTTGGCCTTTGACCAGTTGTTCAAACAAAAAATTCAATTTATAACATAAGAATTAACAACACAATATAATTTTCAAACATTCAAATATTAATAAAACATAATTATCAAAATGTTACATAACATAATTATCCAAAATATTCAAACAATAACATTAAATAAAATATAATCAACCCCTTATAACTACACCCGTACCACCGCCACCTCTGGCACCCCTGCCACCCTCAGTAACTCCCCGACGACGGTAAACCTTCCCATCATGCACCTCTTTCAATACCTCCTCCAAATGTTGCCATTCCTCAGACCCTCGCGACACCAGACCATTGGACATCACAACATACACATGGTCTCTGATGCGGCCCAACGTTCCGCTAAACTGTAAGTACCCATGCTCTCCATCCTCCTGAGCAGCAAGTGCATCAATGACCTCATGCTCCAGTGGCCTCGGCACCAGTACCAGAATGTCAAGAAGAATCATGCGTGGATGAGACCAGTGATAAAACCACTCGATGTATCCATCTACTGCCTCTACACCATGAACTGCATAATGCCCCAACTACTCAGGTGTCAGCGCATGATCAAGAGCATTCTGAAAGCGGTTTGTGATCTCCGCCAAATTAATCATAGGAGTTACACTCTCAGCGGGATGTCTCGGGATGGTCCGAACCCTCTCAAACTGACGAAGCACCCGCTCCGGTAGATATCTCACCATGCGGGATCCGTATCTGAGCCATCCAGAGTAAAGGTTGATCTGCTCAAACGGACATGCCTGATAGTGATCTTTATACGGGTGCATCACAACGGCACTCAGATCCAGCCCATCCAGATGGTTTCTGTATTGGTCAGGTGTACCCAATCCAGAGCGTGGTACAAAAAACATCGTGCTTGGATCTCGATTCTCCCGATATCCTGCCCAGACATCCTTGCTTCCCATACCTCGGAAGTGCTGATACACCCAAGCCTGCAACAATGACAACCACATATAAATATACAAACCATGAACACTTACATTTAAAAAAACAAAACATAATTTTTTAATTTATACCTGCAATAAAGTCAGGTATCCTGACACCTGACCGCAGTTCCAACTAACAGCATTGTTAAGCTCTCTATACAAGTGAGCTAGTGCCGCAGCTCCCCATGAATAGTCAGCAACAACATCAAGGTCTCTAAAGTACCTCAGGTAGACAACATCCACAAAAGTTTGACTCTTGTTAGTGAAGAGCGTGATCCCCACCAAGTATAGCAAATATATGCAGACAACCTGGTCCCGCAACCTCCGTACCTCCTCAGTCACACCATGCGCAGTCTCCAACGCCAACTGCTGCAATAAACACTCCTTGAAAATCATCCTCAAGTAGCTGAATCGGCAATGTGCACCTTTGGTACGAGTCAACTCAAGAAGAGCATCACCCGGATCAGACCGCAAGTACATCACCATCGAATCCACCGCGTCGTCCCGTGATATTAACTTGTGGGTCAGAAGCATGCCATCAATGGGGATATGCAGCAAACATGACACATCATTAATTATCACTGTCATCTCCCCAAACGGAAGGTGGAAACTCGAAGTCTCCTCGTGCCACCTCTCCACAAATGCACAAATCACACCGTGGTCAATCAGGTTGTAGTTGGTATCCTGAAGCCAAGAAAGTCCGGTGCGCTGCATTCTTTCATGCCACCACCGTGCAACCATGATAGGGGTGGTCTGTTTATCATGCATCACGTCTATCTTCTTTCCGTTGTTGAGGCATATTAAATTGCCACGCCAGTGCAAATAATTAAAAACAATACCTAAACATCAGTTTACACTCATGGCTTCACAAACAAGGCAGTTCAACAATTTAACAGTACATAAACATCAGTTTCACAAATATCAACAACTATTTACAATCATGGCTCCACAAAACGGGTAGTTTAACAATAGATAAACATCATTTTCACAAAGATTAACAACATATTAAAGGAAGTTTAACATTAATAAATACCTTGTCCTCAAACGCCTTCCTGGCCACGTGCACATGGTACCTCCACAGTAGGGTAGTGTCGTGTGGGCCACCGGGATAGTCATCAAGAGGCTCAGGGTCTGGCACCACGGGACGCTTCCTCCTCCGCCTTCGCTGCCGCTAGCGGTCTTCCATATCCTCCTCCATTGCCTCAAGCTCCTCCTCAAGCTCTCCATCCTCCATTTGATGCACGTCCATATTGTCATACCCTAAATTTTGACCAATCGATATTTTATTCGCACTTCAATCATTTAAATTTTCTCCTTTTGTATTTAAATAGTTGAACATCTTTTATTCGCATTTTAAGTAGTTAAAACATTTTTATTCACATTTTAATTGGTTTAAACATTTTGGTTCGCATTTTTAAAATAGTTAAACTTTTTTGTTCGCATTTTAGATAGTTAAAACTTTTATTTTTATTCGCAATTTAGATGGTTAAAACCCTTTTTATCTACATTTTAGATAGTTAAAGCAATTTTATTCATATTTTAGATAGTTTAAGTATTTATTCATATATTTTTTTAATCAGTCAAAATGTTTTATTCGTATTATAAAAAAGCCAAGTAATTCTCGTCGTCTCAGACGAAATTTCGATAGAGAGGTATTTTAAAATACCTCATTTGGTTACCGAAAGGGACAGTTTTACATTTTATTAATTCACTTATTTTACCTTTATTATCATTAATCCTCATTATTTTTATTTTCCTTTTTTGCTTCATGTTCTTTATTATTTTATTTTGTTCCCATTGTCATATTTTTTTCCCTTTTTAATGTCACGTTTTTTTGTTAATTCTTTAAGATGGTTCTATTTTTTTTAGTTTAGTCCTTTATTTTTGTACACATGTCAATGTCTTATTGGTCCAGAAAAGGAATCCAAAGCTTTCAAATATTTTCTTTCTCTCCAAGCTAAGCCACATGTCACAAGGTTATTGGTCCAAAGTTTCAAAACCCTAATTTCTTGCATTATAAAAGGGCCATTTATTACACTGTGCAGAGGAGAGAGAAAACGCGTCAGAAATCACTATTCACAGTCACATTTTTTTTATCACAAACACCAAAAACCTTCTCTCTCATCAACTTTTCAAATCAAACCAAAAAATTCAATGATGAACACCAAGAACATCATAACAATTTTTTCATAAACTTTCAAACCAAAATCACCACAAATACTCCAAGAACCGAAATCCCACAAAACCGAACCGGAACCCCCCTTTAACACCAAAACCAAACCGATTTTGGCCTAGACCGAACCGGAATCGGTCCAGACATGCAAATCGGCGGCCTTATTTTGCAAGGAGGAGGAGGAGCGAAAGTTTAAGCGATTTTTGGTAGATCAAGACTAACCGCTTTTCTCAAGAGTTTAGGTAATATTTCATGTTTCTTTGTACATAGTAGCTTAGATCTAGAGTTTTGTGAGGTTTGTTTCAAAAAAAAATTTCAAAAGCTTAAGTGTAGATCTACACTTCATCTCTCTTTTTTTCAAAAATCTAAGACCGGATTTTAGTAGAGAAAAAGGAGAGGAAGCTTGGGATGTAAATTTTTTTTCAAAAGAAATAAGATCGAAGCTCCGACGCGGCGGCGCTAGGCCGGAGCACCGCCGGCCAACTTCCTTCCCTCTTCTCCGGCAACCGAGTTTAGGAGAGAGAAGAGAGCTTCTCTCTCTTCCTCTTTGTGTTGTGGTTTTTTAGAGAGAGAAATGTTTTTGTGTTATGGTGTTTTTTTTTGTTAAGATTCCTTTTATACTACATTTATTTTTGGTAATTCCATGTGTAGAATCTATAGCACACTCTTGTGCCTTCAAGATCTAGACTGTTGATGTAAGATTTTTACATGTCATAAAACTATTTACACGTAAGTATAATAGGATCGTTTCCGTAGGGAGTTGTGTATTTCATAAGCATTTTCACAATATTCATCACGTTAAGTGTTTGGGTATAAATTGTTTGTTTGTGTAAAACTATTGTTCTATTCGACATAAAAGCAAAACGAGAAGAGATATGGCTATTTCGCTTGGGGTCAGAGACATCAACCAAGCGTAACAGCTGCAATCTCTCGATCAAATAACAGATTCTAGCTTATTAAACGATATTATCACAATCACTCGACAACATCATTCGTATCCAAATGACATCGTTATTTCTAAGGGATCGTTTAAACATCGATTTCCCAAACATTTAAACGATCACAAAGTCGATTGGGTGGTTTAATCGACGATTTCCCAACCGATTAAATTACCCAAAAGCATTAAGTTCTAGATTAAAAGTGATTATCAAATATTAACATCCATGTCTAGAGTGATAACTTAAGATAGATTGCTATTCTATTTCTAGATTCAAAAGTATGTGTCCATATCATTTTCAATCTCAATAAAACAGTAAATGCAAGAATAACAATAATATTGAATAAATAGCTAGAACCATATATTAAATGATCAAAAGATTACATAATAGCTTGTTTGAATACCTCAAAACCCACAAGGGTAGATGTAGCTACATATGTCTATGATAGCTTTACAAAGGATGAAGAAAAGATGAAGATTCAATGCCTAGATCCATGATGTCACAACAAATCTTGGGTTGAATCTACTCCTAACTACCTTGCTTTGTGTTTCTCTCTCAAGAAAATACCCTAATCTCTCTCTAAAACCAGAAAAGTATCAAAACAATGTAATAATCCTCCTTGGAAAGAGAAGAGAGAGCTATTTATATGGGCCAAATTCGTGCTCGTTCGCTTAAGCGACCATCGGCACGCTTAAGCGAACAACTAGAAAATCTTCCACTGGCCAATGAGAAGCTGCCACGTGGGACCTTATCCTCTGAAGATGACGAACTTCGCTCAAGCGTACCATAAAGCGTGCTTGTGAGCGAACTTTCCTTTGCTCTCGACATTTTGTACGCTTAAGCAACCATCTGCACGCTTAAGCGAAAAGCTGATTTCCCATGAGCGTCCTGAAAGCGTCCTTGAAAGCGAACTGGTTGGTTGCTCACTGGTGCTTGCACGCTTAAGCGAACATACCTTGGTTCAGGAGCTTCTTTCTTGGTCCTTGTTTGTCATTTCCTACATAAATTGGGTTGAATCAGGCAGTTAAGCATAAATGGTATAAATACACTCAAATGGTAGCTTTTCCTTAGATAACTTGCAGAACAAGTCACTAAAATGCCTAGATTAACACATAAAATATGTTACTTTTGAGCACTTATCAGACAGAAAAGTTAATGTTTAAATAATAATGAATATATTTGATATAATATTAAATAGAGTCAAATTTATTTATTTTTTGAATAAAACGAAAAAAATAGAGTCAATTCTTTTTGTTTGATAGAAAAGTTAATGTTTTAAATAATAATTAATATATTCGATATAATATTTAATAGAGTCAATTTTTTTTTCATAGAAGAGTCAATGTTTTAAAGATATAATATTTGTTATAAATTCAATGCATAGGAATAATAATAAAAATCAAAGAATGTAAGAAAATTAATTGAAAAATTTATTTTAATCAATGTCATTTTATAACATAAATTCAATGCAGAGGAATATAATAATAAATCATAATCTTCAAGTTTAATTGTTAAAAATATAATATAACATAATAAACAATTTACTGAAACTAGTGGAAAGACGAATACTCACGTACCTGTTTTTCCGCTTTTTTTATTCTATTAACGTATGTAAATTATGAACGCTTTTTTTATATTATAAGCATAGATATTAATGACTTTTAAATTGTAATAAATCCAACAAATCATGTTTATCTTATTAATGACATTAATAATATAACAAATATAATACAAATTCTTTTTTTTTTTTGAGGGACAAATTCTTTTCTTTTAATAACACCAACAATATAACATTATTACAAAAAAGTTTGTTAAAGGGTATAATTATAATAAAAAAAATCAGCCCAAAATACTCTATTTTCTTTATATATACTATCGGTTGACGGGCACTCGTGCCCGTCTATATGCTCTTTTTATTGCGCTAACGCGTGTGAATTATAAATATTTTTTTATGATATTTAGATTTTGATTAAAATTATATGTATAGATGCTTGTGACTTGTAAAAAAATCTTGCTTATATTTTTTATTTAGACAACAATATTGAAAATATAATATAAACTCTTATCATTTTCAATGACACCAACAATATATAATTACTTTGGAAAATTTGTTTAAAGGTATATCTGGAATAATACAAAATCCAACCCAAAATCTCATATTTCCTTTATATATTTAAGAGTAAAATTGGTAAATTCTTTTTGTTCGTTTATTATAAGTTAATAATTTATAACATGGACGATGTTTGTTCGTTTTGAAATTTTAGCGTTTTAGCATAAGGTATATTTGTGATGATTCACAGTGAGATACATGAGCATATAGCTTCTATAAAAACAGAAGTCATCACTATATTTGTATAAAGTGAATTTTTCAAGGAGAAATAACAAAAGACACATCATAATTAAGGATTGAAAGTTATTTAACGATTATATTGGTTTGTGAAATCAATTGTTATTGTTTTTATTTTAAAGAGAATACATTTGCACAATTAGCATGATAGCATGTTGTTAGAGTGTTATTAAACTAGGAGAAATAGAGAGAGAATTTTCTAACTTTTATCTCAATTTTGATTCTTTCATTGAATAAATAATTCTGTTACAGATAGCTTTGTATATGAAGTTGGAGAATACTTGCTATAACAGGTTGACCTATCTCTAAGTGC
>Ga0228711_1008069_pt1 | contig 14937 bp, 13 predicted proteins | sample MedpolnodulmetaG_2_FD_177996 | JGI IMG/M metagenome (GOLD analysis project Ga0228711, IMG submission 177996) | Root nodule microbial communities from Medicago polymorpha collected in Santa Monica, California, United States - brown nodules | ecosystem: Host-associated > Plants > Roots > Nodule...
ATTAGTATTTTTAATATGTTATTTGAGTTTATTCTATTTAGATTTGATTTAGTTTTATTTAAATATTATTTCCTTTTTGAGTTATTTTACTTCAATTGCAAATTATTATATTTCAGGAACAAATATCCGAAGATTTAGTCTTGGAGCAAAAGAAAGAGGATTAGGAGCTGATTCGGGATGAAAATACGAAATATAGGACAAAAATATGTCACCCTCAAAGTCAGAGACATGGCACGGCCCGTGCCACCAGCAGCACGGCCGTGCCATCCTTCAAAGTTCTCTTTTGCTGCTTTTGCTTTCCAGAAAAGCTACCTATTAGTCTACTTCTGACCTAAAAGCTCATGGTTTCTTGTGGAGCATTCTATTGTTATATTTCTTAGGGCTTAAGTCTTTGTAGGCTATAAATAGAGTAGCTAGCTATCACAACAATTTTGTTCTTGTAAATAATAAGTGACAATTGTTTCCTTGAATAAAAGTTCACCTTTATTTTATGTTCTTCTTCTTCTTCTCCTCTTTTATGTCTACAAGGAACGTTACTGAGTAGACCCTTCTTGTCTTGGGATTGTTGGATAAGTCTAATGACGTAATCCTAATCAAACCAAACCATAAACCTTAATTTTATATAAATCTACTTTCTAATCTAATTCACTGTTTTTATAATGAATTAACAAATGCCAAACTCATAAAGCGAGAGCGGAGGGTTAGTATTTGATAATTCATCATCTCAAATATCAATTCATAAAGCGAAAGCGGAGCTTTGATATTGGAACAAGTGAATTTAGACAACGGTTGCGAAACATGAGAATAGTCTAGCAAACCTTGAGACATATAAAGTTTCGTTCTTCAAGGATTCTAATAGCAATCAACCATGAGAATAGGCGTGATTGCTAGAGGAACACACTCACTGCACCTCGAGAGTGGCTTTGATACGCTAAAGACAAACTTGTCTTTAGAAAGTAGGTCGAATATAAAGTCATGGTTTAGGGTTTGTTTGTGAAGGATTTGTTATTACGATGAACCAATAATCCCAAGGCACCTTTTTATTATTATTTTTATTTTATTTCAAACAAAAAATCCAAACTTTATAACTTCTAAAACTTTCATTCTAATCATTGTCAAAAGTTAATTAAATTCATAACTCCCTGTCGGAACGATACTCTATTTTTACTACTTCGGTAAAACTGTGCACTTACGGTTTTGCTCATCAAGTTTTTGGCGTCGCTGCTATTTCTTTGTAATAACAAAAATAGTAAGCATACATTACATTTCACATTGATTTATGTCATCATTTAATAAGAAATATTTATTTATTTTTGGGCTTTTAATATTTAGATTTAGTATCAATCAAACTTATAATTTAATTCGTCTTGGTTAGAGAGTGAATTGTTGGTTTTGGATCAAGGTGGTTAATAAAATATTGTAGAAGCATTTTCATCAGTCCTCAAACTGGAAGTGGACATTCATTCATCACATTCCATGCAACATTACAGACTGGTGTTGGCACCACTGTTATTAAAATAAAGAGTACACTATTAGTAGTATCCTATGAGTTTTACCCCTTCATCCAAATCTTCTTTCACTGTATATCAAGATGTTTCTGGATCAGGTTGGGTCGTAAAGTAAAGTTATAAAATCTAGTATTTGAGGTCTTTCGTTTGATTCTAAATAGAAACTCAATTTTGCAAAACTCAGTTGGTGCATAGTTTTCAAAAGTTCAAGTAATATAGCACTACTATCCATAGCTTTGTTTTTCCATTAAGCAAGTTAGAGTCAGCGAGTTCAATGTGAGTCGATAATACAATAGTTAAATGTCAAAGATCATTACCGTTTAACTTTTCCCCACTACGAGAAACTAGAGTCCTCCTGACAAACTATGAAGTTGCAAATGAATATCGTACTTGAAGAAAACCTAAAAACAATTATGCTAGAATGACCACTGCACTATGTTATGACTAAAATGGAAGATCAAATAACATAGCAAAACCATTACATTTACACCTATCCTTTAATATTGTTTTCTAATGCTATTATTGTTGTCATTTCATACATTAACAGATGTAGGCATAAAAACAACCAATAATCAAGTCAGAGAAATGACATAACTTAAAACCAATAACAAGGTACAATCCTACTCAGTAACCATCAGAAATATTGTGTAAAAAAACAGAGAATTATTACAGCCATATTATAGCTACCATTAAATTTACAAATTAAATGATAGAAAACATGATGTGTGGTACTGAAATTTACTAAAGAAACCCAACAAAATAATCAAACAGAAACAAGTAGACAAAATACTGACCTTAAACTTGCTAATGCTAGGCTTATAATCACTCTCTCTAATTTCCAAGCCTCCACTGCAATCCTAGTTTTTGTTGGATAATGTCATATTTCAATTTCACTTTCAACATTAAGTAACTAGCAATCTTACTTAGCACAAAAAGTTTAACAATTCTTTTGCTAGTCACTGTAAACCTCTGTGAAGCATCCGGTTTCATGCAAGTCAAACCAAACTCTACGATGTTGTTGGAGTTGTTCATGTGTTTCTTCAATTTTAAGTTCCACCCCCACTCTTCATTCATCTCTACAAATCCATCAATTGACATAGAGTTCGGTTTTTGCAGCATTTTCATAGAATACAAATTAATTGCATGTTGAAAATATATAGTTTAGGCCCTTGTAGAAACAACTAAATTATTGATACAAAACTCTACTAAAGTACAAGATGTCCTCAAGCCAAAAAAAAGAAACAACAACATCTTTACAACGTTAGCTAGAAACTGAAACAAGTGTTATTACAATAATGCAACATGACACCCAGAGCAAAACATTATCATACCAAACCAAGGCTAGCCAACAAAGCATAATAAAGAATAGAGAAACTTTTAGAATTATGAAAATAACGTGTCAAAACAAATAGGCAACCCCGTAGACATGATACTCCCACCCAGAACTACCATACATGACCAAACAATTAAACTTAAATTATTATTGAGCAGTATGACAAAACTAACCACAATTAAACACCCGACTTTGCATCAAAACTGTTTATGGGAAAACATGTAGCAGATATGTTCGCTACACACAGAAACCAAAAAACAAAGGTATCTATTTGCACCAGAAAGCAGGAAATTCGTATCACACCTGAACTAAAACACTGCAGAAAAATAATTGGACTAGTCATCTCACAATACTACTCAAAGGATCACAACACCATTCTTAATACACCTCTAGTGTAACATTGTTTTGTATTATCATTATAAGATGTGGCAAACTAATATAAAATCACCGTCTTAATGATTCTTCAAGTGTATTGTTTATTCACCCCAAAAGTGCAACATTATCTTCATTATGATTGAATCAAAATTTCACAGTTAACAAGTTTGAAGTCTTACTAATTTCCTACTTAACACTATACACATAGAGAAAGATATCATTTTCTTCACAACTACAAATATTTAAACCTCTAAAGAATGACTATAAAATGAAACTTCGTTATGAGTAGTATTCTTATACACCATCTGTTTCAAGTCATATAAATCTTAAGTATGTATTGATTTTCTTTTACTTTGCTATTTAACCACACTTCAAATGTTCATGAAGTTTTACCCCTGTTAGTAGTATCCTATGAGTAGTATTCTTACCACTGTTATTAAAATAAAAAGTACACTATTAGTATTATCCTATGAGTTTTACCCCTTCATCCAAACTTTCTTTCACTGCATATCATGAAGTTTCTAGAGCAGGTTGGGTCGTAAAGTAAAATTATATAATCAGGTATTTGAGATCTTTTGTTTGATTCTAAATAGAAACTCAATTTTGCAAAACATAGTTGGTGCACAGTTTTCAAAAGTTCAAGTAATATAGCACTACTATCCATAGCTTTGTTTTTCCATTAAGAAAGTAAGAGTCGGCGAGTTCAATGAGAGTCGATAATACAACAGTTAAATGTCAAAGATCATTACCGTTTAACTTTTCCCTACTACGAGAAACTGGAGTCCTTGTTACAATCTATGAAATTGCAAATGAATATCGTACTTGAAGAAAACCCAATAACAATTATGCTAGAAAGACCACTACACTATGTTACGACTGAAATAGAAGATCAAATAACATAGCAAAACCATTACATTTACACCGATCCTTTAATACTGTTTTCTAATGCTATTATTATTCTCATTCCATACATTAACAGATGCAGGCATAAAAAAACTAATAATCAAGTAAGGGAAATGACATAACATAAAACCAATAACAAGGTACAGTCTTACTCAATAACCATCAGAAATATTATGTAAAAAAAAACAGAGAATTATTACAGCCATATTATAATTACCATTAAATTTACAAATGATAGAAAACATGATGTGTGGTACTGAAATTTACTAAAGAAACTCAACAAAATAATCAAACAGAAACAATATGCCTGACTTGATTATTAGTTGTTTTTATGTTATGTCACGCTGATCCAACGTGAGTTAACTTGCGTTGGTGGTCAACGTGAGTTAACTTGGGTTGGTTTTAGGTAAGCTAACAAACCATCAATTCTTCATAGATGTGATATTTTTTTAAGCCCCTAAACGTACAATAAGTTATGTTCATTTATTCATTCACAAATATCTTATATTCATTTTTAAAAAAACATTCGCTATTTTTTTTAAAACATTCATTTGCTAAATTTTTTAAAAGCATGTCTTAGAAAGATCAATTCATTCATGATCCAAAATAAATCATAACTACAATTACACAAGTATGTGAAATCAATTCCAAAATAATATAATACGACAAATTTATTTAGTTTTAATTTCATCTCCGTTCAAATCGGGCAATAAATGAAGTATTACGTTACATTACATGCTCCCTAAATATTCAGTATCATCATTATGTTAGATATAAATTGAATTCTTGAAAGTTTGCCCAAAATGTTGGCATTGAAGTGTTTTATACTTAGTGTAAAAATTTGCCAGTCTCTTTGAAAATTCAAAAGAATGAAGAGAACACATTTTGTAAGCTAAGTTTAAGACATTTCAATGCCAACATCTCCAACAAACTAACAAGAATTAAACTAAAATCCAACAAAATAATGACACAAAATAATAAGACAACCTAAACATCTTCCTCTTGCCAAATCAAACTCTTGATAATATCTTCAGGTGATCTAAGCAACAAAACATCCAACTCAATCGTCTGGAACATGTTGTGCTTACCAAATAACGAGAACATGCTCCTCACGTCGTCGTCGTCGTTGTTCGTGAGCATCATTATTATACTTGATTAAGTCTAGCACCATTTGAAATCTTCATTCTATCTATATATGAAGTACATGTTACAATATATTTATATGACTCAATTGATATTTTTATATATAATTCCCCGAAGGAGTTATTTATCGAGGCATACAATTCATATTCTTAAAGAGATTATTTAATCAACTTGAAATATAGAAACATGTTGTATGCTATTCTTAGTGAATATTTTCTAAAAGAGAGTTATAAAAATGATATCATTTGTCCATTTTGAAATAAACCTAAGAACTCTTGAAGAGTTTTTGAAAGTTGATTTTTTAAAGAAAAGAAATTAAGATAAAATACGTAGCAATAATATATATTTGAGATTACACGTTGAGTATTTGAAAAATAACACTTTTGTGAATCATGAAGCTTATATAAAAATGTTTTATAATGGACAAATCATATTTGTTAAGCACTCAGATGATTGTAAAGTCAGTCACTAGATGTAGACAAAATAATTGTTTGTGAATTTGAGTAAAGCTTATATAAAAATGTGTTATAATGGTTATAGATAGACAAATCACATTTATTAAGTTAAGAGACTAAAAATGTATTGTTGAGGTGGATAAATAAATGTATTATGTAAAAGGATGTAAAATGATATTGTATTCTTTTTTCTTCACTAGAATTTTTTTCCATTAGGTTTTTTGCTATTAAGATCTTAATGAGGCATATCGTGATGGACATCAAAGGAAGAGTGTTATGAATAAATAATTTAGTGAAGGTTCATTCTTAGTCTTCTACCTTACTATAACTCCTATAAGTGAATGGATAAGTGAATGGATGATTAGTGGTCCTTAATTACTTTGATCATTCACTTGCTCATTTTGTGTCATATAAATAAGACTCTACTTTAGTGTAAAAACACACTTGTGAAAAGAATAATACACTAAACTTTCATCTTCTTCATCTGTACTCTTGTTGTCCATATAACAAAAAACATTTTTAAGTGTATAGTAAAAATTGTCCCGATAATATGAAAAACATTTTCAAGTGAAATATTTCTAGTCACACCCCAAGATTCCTCCCACTTTCCAATTTAATTGTCCTGAGAATATGAAATCTTCCATATTCCTCTCACTTTCCAATTCAAACCATTTTCATAACCTAGTTTTTTCCATTCCAATCCAAAATTTTACAAAATGAAAAAATGTGTAAAATGAATTAGGTCAATCCAATTCACATATTTCTATTCCTCCTCATTTTTCAAGATTTAATGAATTCAGTCACATTAATTCAATAAAATGAACAAATTAAGTAATGTATGGTTGTGCTTGGTAAGCCTTCTCTGATGGCCCTCGTCTTATTATGCAGTTACATGAATTCAAATAAATTGTTTGGCAGAATTATTTTTAGTCTTTTAACTTAATTTTAGATAATAATTTGGTATTTTATCTTTTTCTCATTTCAATTTTTTCCTTTTGATCAATTTGAATATGAATTTGATTTTATTTTCATATGACATTTCAATCTTCAAATCAATGATCTTTATCTATGTTTGCATAAGAATATTAGATTTGAAGTTCGAAAATCTAAATAAATATGGAATAAAATGACAAAATTGAAATAAAAAAAGATAAATGAACAAAATGTTATCGATTAAAAATGTAATTTTGTCAAATTGCTTTCACTTGGTAGCATTTCAAGATGCACGTGAATTGAATCTACCGGAGTTAAACTATTGCTGTCGTAGATGTGTTATGAGTAGGATTATTTTTGGTACTAGAAAAAAATAAAATCTTTCATGTGTACAGTAAAAATTGTCATTGAAAAAAAAGGAACGTCCTTAAACATATCCGAGAAAACAAGTTTAAAAAACTTAAAAAATAAAAAATTCATACCACATTTAAAAAATTTCAAATAATGAAAAACCGACACTTAATTGAGTTTTGAATTTATCAACAATAATAGTGTAGGCCTCACCGGTCACACAAACAAAAAAACTCTTTCTTAAAATAATAAATCGTTGTCGCGTGAAAAATAAAAAAAAAAAAAAAGAATAAAATCGTTGTCCCGTGAACTTACTTGATTCAGTTGGTAGGGACATTGCATAATTTGTGCAGGTGCTGAGCTCTAACACTAGACTAATCGACCCTACTTCTCCATATTTAATTGTGTGAGCTCTAACACTAGACTAATCGACCAAAAAAATTATTTTATAATCAATTTCTTTTTTATTATTAAAAAAATCTTTTAATATACGTGTGCGTCAATAAACAATTCATTTATACTTGTGATCATATTAGAATTCCTCTAATTACAAATTGTTGCCTACTAGTTTTAGTTTTTCATCTCCCAAAATTTTATCTAATAATTGTGTGGCTGGATTTCCCAAAACATAAATATTACATAATACATAGACCAAAGAGAAATACTCATTCGATCATAAATCAAAATAAAATATAGAGATTTTTTTTTATGATGTGAGTTAATTATTTTTATTTATTTATTTATTTATGTATGTGTCTTAATATTTTTGATTTGGGTTTATGAGTATCCTAGACCCCAAACCAAGAGCAAAATAACAAGGGAAATGTTAGCATGACGAAATAATAAAACCTTGATCCAGTTATCATGTACCACTGCTAGTCCACTACCAGTACTTTTCCTCCTGATATCCCACGATTGCAACACAAATAAGTCAGTTTCTCAAGAGAAAAAATAGCAACATAGACAATATCTTTATGCACCTATTGCACCATAGGCTCAAGAGTTTACAAACAAGTTTTTTTGGTAAAAAAAAGAAAGTTTACAAAAACATGATCGTGTGTATGCACAAGCTAGGGCAAAATAAAACTTTTTTCTTCTTCTTGGGAATAGTAAACTTTTAGAAAAAGTTAGCATTCTTTTTTGAAAAAGTTAACATCTTCTTCTACCTTTCAAATACGCCAGTTTGGGTGTTGATATATACAGTTACGAACTTCAACTCACTTTCAATGGCGGAACCACCTCGTCCATCAAAGCGCCCTAAAATCACCAGGTTAGGTTTCCATTTTTTCTTCTTACCTCACAGCTTTTACTTTTCATCTTAACTCATTCTATGTTAAGGTAGTAGATTATATTATTTTTTTACTTTTGTTTGAATTTCTAAAAATGATTTTTATGAAAATTTTACTCAAAAAATCATACATTTTTTCAAAACATGTAACGAGAAGTTATACATTTTAAGTATTTTTTGAAATTTTATTATCTAAAAAAAGTTTTAGCAAAATGGTGAAATGCTTACAATGACTTTTTAAGATAAGCTGATTAAACCAGTTTTTCGTTTGAAGCTTTCTTTAAAAATTTCTTTGTTAAATAACAAAAATATGAAACATTATAAAAATCACTGTTATAAGAAGCTATAACAACCAGACCTTGAATGTTAACTGTTAAGTAGTGGGAATCATTAAAGTTGGAAATATGAACTTGATTTTCGTTATTTTTTTTGTTGGAATTGTGGAGATGTAAAAATAAAGAAGAAAATGAAGTAGAGGGATGATAGCTCCCACATTGCATGGTGAGTTTTTATTTTTGTAGTTTGTGATGTAGACAAAATGACAAACACCACTTAAATTTGACATACTTGAACTCTCTTATAGAGGAAAGTCAATAAATGTTTTCTCTCAAACATTGGAAAGTGTGTGCTATTAACACTCCTTGCATAATTGAGACATTTTAAACTTTGAGGAAAAAGGGGATTTACTAGGTATCCTTAAAATCATCCTTAGTTTAGAAGTGAGATTTTTCTCATAGTCAAATATCGGCCATGGCGGATATTGGTGGGGGATTTTTTGGAAAACCACCATGGCCAATTTGTCATGGCAGTGCCATGGCGCCTTTGTCGGATATAGCGGCGTCATATGTCGGATTTTTGACTTTCCACCATCAATATCATTGCTTAGTGTTCTGCTTTATGCTCTACCCTATGGTGATTAACTAAATTAAAAATGGGTCTTGCTAACCGGTGCCCTCAGGGCAATGGTTAATTAATCTACAAATAGAAATATTGTCTTGGAAATATAAGATGTTACTTTTGATAAAGTAATGATTACACAACTTTTTCATGCAAACTTACTTGTTTTATATGCTTAACCATTGCCCTTGGGGCACTAGTTAGCATTCTCCATTAAAAATTAATATTTGATGATTAATATTGAAATGGGGAATACTCTCCCCCAAATGTTTTTTGCTAAAAAATGAGATAATGGTTGTGATGATGGAGTTGATGATTTGAACTTTGTTTCAGGGGGGAGGATGATTATATGCCTGGAAACATTATAGAGATCGAGTTATATAACTTCATGACATTTGATTACCTAAAATGTAAACCTGGGCTGCGATTGAATCTTGTAATTGTTCCCAATAGTTCTGGAAAGAGTTCTCTTGTGTGTGCAATTGCTCTTGGCCTCTGCGGCGAGCCCCAGGTTGGTTTGTGTTTTCCCAACTTGAACAGACCAAGGCTTCTCAAGAGTTTAGTTTTGAACCATATCATATGACAACTTCATTTTCCGCAGTTGCTTGGGCGAGCCACAAGTGTTGCAGAATTTGTGAAGTGGGGAGAAGAATCTGGCCACGTTAAGCTTACCTTAAGAGGGGAGCATAAAGAGGATCGCATTACAATTATGCGTAAAATCAATATCAGCAGCAAGTCCGAATGGTTTTTAAACGGTAAGATTTTTAACACACTAGATGCAGAATTTTATTAAATGCTACTATCATTTTGACAGCAGTTGTTAAGTCTTTTGATTGATGTTAACTGTAGTAGAAATGTTTTAAAGATTTGATTTGATGTATAAGCTGGATATTTCTATGTATGTATATGCTTAAGAGAAAAAAAAGTTGCATGTGTGAACTGCAAATAAAGTAAAATATTATTATTTACAAATTTTATGTGATATGTCAATGTGTTCATTTCAGGAAATATTGTGTCCAAAAAGGATGTGGCTGAAACCATTCAGAGGTTTAACATCCAAGTAAATAATTTGACTCAAGTAAGTTTCTTACCTGCAATCAGGATAGTTCATGCTATACTTATTCTTCGTGTTGTATTCTATAACTTTTGCTTCTGTAACTCGCCGAAGCACCTTCAGTTAGTTACAGTTATTCAGTTACGTTAGTTGCAGTTCATCAATAGAACTCTATAACTGGCTCTAGCTTTTGGTTTAGCGGTACGAGTTTGAACTTTCATTTTCATCAATGCAATTTCATTCATTTTATCTTCTGTCATAAATTTCGAGCTTCCTTCCCCCTAAGTCACATGACAGATGTGGATATCTACTCTCCTCCGGGACTGTGAGCGAGTTCGATTTGGTTGATTTCTACAACCTTCCTTTATGGCGTGCAACTTAAGGGATAACATCATCTCCTGCGAGTTCTACCTCGCTTCTGTAACAACTGCTTGAGCTGAACAACCTCGTTCAACTGAGATCACACCTCTTGAATTCTTAATTCCGTCCTAGGATCCATTGTGGCTAGTGCTCTACCAATCAAGCTTAAGGAAATCTAGTGCTTTGATACTATTGATAGGTACCAAGAAACATGGTAATGGAAATAAGACTATTTCCTTATCACTGTGAACAGAATCTATATCAGAATGTGGTCATTGGGCATGGAAATACAATAGAAATTGTAGAAAAACTTGAAAATCAAAGATGTTTTAGGCAAGTTCGAGAGTACATAGCTCTCTTTAGAGTCCATCATTATCCAGCCTGCTATCTAGGCCGTATAGTATCTTGAACTTCTATGAATTTCCTGCATCCCTCTATCCATGTTTTGGGCTTCATAGCTTCCAGTGATTAAGTTTTTTTTTTTATTTATTTTTTTTTATAATTTTTTGAATGTTTTGACTTTCGAGGAATATTGCTATAGGTATTATGTTAATTGTGATGTTCAAATCTATGATGGGCTAATACTTTGTTTTTCTCTCTATCTTGCTGAACTACTTCTTTGGGATCCTTGGATTTTTGGTAGTTTTTACCGCAAGATAGGGTCTGTGAGTTTGCAAAGTTAACCCCCGTGCAACTTCTGGAAGAGACCGAAAAGGCTGTTGGTGATCCACAGCTTCCTGAGCAACATCGTGCACTAATTGATAAAAGTCGTGCATTGAAGCATGTTGAACTCGTAAGTTCACCCTTTACTAAGGAATGATGGAAATCTCCTTGCTTGTAAACTTCATGACCAATTTACTAATTCTGTTTCAGTCTCTCAAGAAAAATGAAGGAACATTAAATCAGTTGAAGCAACATAATGCTGAATTAGAGAAGGATGTTGAATGTGTTCGTCAAAGAGATGAACTTCATGCCAAGGTTAACTACTGAGTTTTGTTGATCACAATCTCATGCTTTGTTTGAAGGTTTTGTGTATGCCAGGCAATGTAGACCCTTTGTTGGGGATTTCTATTCCTTTTCTGATATGCTTAGTTCATCCTTTATTTTTCTCGCATAGGAAGTTTTCTGATCCTCTTGCATTGAAAGTTCAACGTCTTAATGTTTTTTTTTCAAAAGGAAAAGATAAACAATACTCCTATTACCAGTTTTGTAGGCAAAATTAATGGAAAAGAAATTGCCATGGCTGAAGTATGATATGAAGCAGGCCGAATATCGTGATGCTAAGGAGCGTGAAAAGACTGCTGCAAAGGAATCTGCGAAGGCTAAGAAATTATTAAATGAACTTAAAGAACCTATCGAGTATGCTGACCTTTCTTGCTTTGTTATGTGTTAGTAATTGTTTAAATTTTGATCCTCTTAGAATTTGAATTGCTAGATGAGAAGGCTGTTTATACTTTAGCAAGGGTAGAAGTTCGGGGAGGGACGGGGGGTCTTGACTTTCAATCAAAAGCATAATAGGTTGTTCGATTAATAATTACAGAAGTTGGGAAAGAAAACATGTCTTACTCTATATCCAGGAGGAGGCTTAGTATAAGCCTCAAAAAGCATGATTTAAATAAAATGAATTCACAATCTAGCAGTGATGTTATTTCTCATTTTAAAAGGATGCATTTATTGAATTATCACATCAATTAACTTATGGCCATGCTACTATTGTTATGATATTTAGCTGAGGATGGTGTATCCTAAAAGATCCGCGACTATATTACTACAACGAGAACATGTCTGTGTGGCAAACACCTCCTCTTTGTTCAGACATTGTATGATAAAATTATAATTTGTCATGCTTTAACAGGAAACAAAATGATGAGAAAGATGCATTAGCTGAAAAATGGAGAAAGGTTAGCGACCGACTAAATGAGAATGCAAATAAGAGAAAGGGACTATTGGAGAAAGAGATCCTAAACTGTAAGGCATGCTAAGAGATGACTAAAGTAAGTTAGTAATGCTAGGAATAATTCCTATTTTTGATTTCAGCTCACATTTATATAAATAGGTTTACAACCCTTCTCATGGTTAATGAGAAATATTCATTTTCAAGTGCTTTCTCTCCCTAGTGAAAGCTATTCTTCCGTAATAAATGAGTGAGAGGCCTAGGAATAATTCCGCAATCTTTGACAAAATTTCGGTAATAACCTATCAATCCCAAAAACACTCTCAGCCCTTTGATGTCTTTTGGAATTGGCCACTCCTCGGAACATTTGACCTTCATTGGTTCTCTTGAAATGCCTTCACCTCAACTCTGTTCATTTAGTTATAGTTGCATTAACTGCCTAGGAAATATTAATGGAGACTAGATTCAATTATGGTAAACCCAAGTATGTATACTCTAATACCATTGTTATCACTCCAAGTACCTGTGATGAATGTTTGTTACTAACTTTAGCCGATATTATACTTGCAAAAATTGTTTATGCTTTTGGTACTTAGCTTTGTAAAATTGATTTTTTTTCTCCTTACCAGAAAAGACTGGTAGATGAAATTTTGGACTTGGAAAGTTCTGCTAATGAAGTGGGAGAGAATAAGTCACTAGCAGAAAAAGAAAGAAATCGTAAAAATTTCTCCTTGAATAATTGTAAAGACAGGTAGAAGTTGGACAAAAGTTGTTTTTCTTCAGATTGGTTACTTGTGTTAATCTATTGTTTAATTCTCTATTGTAAAATTTTCAGGTTGAAGGAAATGAGTAAAAAAAGTTACAAGCGTTTACTTGCGTTGCAAAATTCTGGGGTTGAAAAAATATTTGAAGCTGAAAAATGGGTCCAAGCGCATCGTCATGAATTCAACAAGGAGGTTTATGGCCCAGTTTTAGTTGAGGTATACATATATATGTTTAAATTGTGTTTTCATAGCCTTTTTTGGTCTTCGTACTTGGTCCATTAAATTGTTGAGTGAATTTACAGGTGAATGTCCCAGATCAGTCTCATGCTAAATATCTAGAGGGTCAAGTTGCTTGGTACACTTGAAAGGTACTCTCCTAGACATCTAATTATGGTATCTTTTTTCGGTGTAAAGTCAATTTCTTGCCGAACTTTTCTCTACCCTAATACCATGGAAAATATGGCTATATTATTTTAGATTCAGATATTTTGGAGTTTTAGTTTTTTAGCCCCATACTTTATTCTTAAACTTGATTTTTGCCTCAACGTTGGATCTTGCAATTACATTTTGTTTCTTACTTTTCCAAGATGCAAAAGTTTCCTCCAACAAGTACTCATTTTGTTTCTTACTCTCGTTATAGGCGAGCCTGTCCAATTAGCATGAGTAACCAACTATTGGAGTATGTCCTATATCTTCATAAATGAGACATGTTACTGGATATACTAACAATTACTGTTAGAAATCGTGGTTGGGCCTAACACAATCCCACAAAACCGGCTTGCAAGGTGATGATTGCCTCCTTTATATAAACTCTCATCAAGAGTCTCATCTATCCGATGTGGGACTTGGGTTTCTCCCAATACACCCCCTCACGCCCAGCACTCTTTCGGCTTGGTGCGTGAATAGGTAGGTGGCCCTTGAATTCGACAAGCTCTGATACCATGTTGAAATTTGAGGCCTAACTTATCCTTACAAAACCGGTTTGTAAGGTGAGAATTGCCTCCTCTATATAAACTCTCAAGAGTCTCATCCATCCGATGTGGAACTTGGTGGGAAGGTCAATACAAAAATTATTCAAGTCTTCTTTAAGAGGAGTCAACTCTCTTGCATCACCATTTCCTGCATGGATATCAGGATCATGTTATCCATACTGATTTTTTATTTTATTTTTCAAATGCAGTCTTTTATAACACAGGATCCTAGTGATCGAGACTTTTTGGTGAACAACCTACGACATTATGATGTGCCAGTTTTAAATTATACTGGTCATGATAGCCAACAAAGAGAGCCTTCTGAAATTTCACCTGAAGTAAGTTCAATGCAGTAGTATTTATTTCCATCTAAGTATTAAATATTTCATCATTGTTGTATCACTCTTACCAGATGGGTGCTATTGGTATCCATTTCCGGTTGGACCAAATTTCTGATGCTCCTGATGCTGTCAAGGAGGTGTTGATTAGCCAATCTAAACTTGATCATTCGGTATGCCTCTTGTGCTTTGTCTGTAGATTCGTTATTTAGAATTACAGGTTGTTGTGAAATGCTCGTTTGAAATCACACCAATGAAAAACAAAGATGTGTGGAGCAAAAGGTAGTGGTAATCCTAGGTCTAAGTGTCTTCAAGCAACAACACACACAAGAGCTAAAACAATGACACAAACACTAACCAAGCATAGAGA